>OODL01000375.1_pt1 | contig 54942 bp, 92 predicted proteins | sample 1671181 | NCBI WGS metagenome assembly OODL01 (sample SAMN06348130, study PRJEB24527) | human gut metagenome | biome: human gut; feature: ankylosing spondylitis patient; material: feces | host: Homo sapiens | place: China | collected 2015-10 | reverse complement strand
GAAGATATAGATAATATAGTCAATGGTGTAAAGCCTGTACACAAAGATATAGTATGGCAGGATGGGTATATTGATAAGGATGGAATTGTAAGAAAATCCACGCTTTCAAAATATGCAATAATTTCGTTAAAATCCAATGAAACTGTTTATGTAGGAACTGCCAATATAAACATAACAATGCTTGGGAAAACAAATAGTGACACTGTATCAGTAGGAGATACTGTAACACCGATTAAAATAACAAGTGCTTACGAACATTTTGAAGATTACACATATTACACACTTGAAGATGTCAATATCGTTGTTTGTGTATTGGCATCAAATTATGAATTGAAGTTTTATGAAAAGCCATTTTTCTTAAATGAGGATACAAAGGTTTTCCATGTAACCGATTATGTCAATGGCAGCTATTATAATACAGGAATTTTGCATGAGTCAACTAACAGAGTAAGGACAAGTAATTTTTTAATCCTAAACAAAGGCGAGGCGGTTGATGCAAAAAATATTCCTTATGGATACGAATTGAATATTTCATTTTTTGATTTTAACACAAAAAAATTAAAATACGGAGATGAATGGGGCGGTTTATTTCCTTATGTGGCACAGGAGAAGATATTAATGTTGCCCGTATGGAGAAGAACAGATAATTCTGATTTGTCACCAAGTGAAATAACGGGAGATGTTGTCATTTATGGTACTTGTCTATCAGATATTAAATATAATGATAGTGTTATTGCAAGTAATTTGGGAATACAAGACAAAATAAACCAAGCAAATCATTATCGAAGAAATAATACTAAACCATTATGTTTGGCACATATTTCAGATTTGCATCTTGATAAAATTAGATTACAGAGATTTACAAATTTTATTAGCAATATAAAAAACATTGATGATGCGATTTGCACAGGGGATATGGTAGACAAGTATGCCGACGGAATGGCATATTGGGATAGTGTTAATGGTTCTAAAAGAATATTGACTTGCATTGGTAATCACGATGGTTTATTTGATTATAGTGGCACTTATGATTGGTACACAAGTCAATGCACTATGGCACAAGCATACGAAAGATTTTTTGAACCATACATTAGTAATTGGGGCGTGACTTCTCAAAAAGGAAAAACATATTATTACAAAGATTATGAAACTGAAAAAATAAGAATCATAGTGTTGGATAGTATGCGTAGTGGAGAAGATGTAACAAATCAAAATGATTGGCTTTCAAGCACTTTATTAGATGCAAAAACAAAAGGATATTCAGTGATATGTGCAGCTCATTGTGTGCCTGAGACATCTAAAGTGAATTATATTAATTGCACTTTCAATTCTATCAATCTGAAATATGAAGATGAATATGATACTTGTGTTACAAATGCAATCTATCAGCAAACCGTGCAGAATTTTATTGATGATGGAGGTAAATTCATAACTTGGATTTGTGGCCATACTCATGTTGATTTTGTATATACAACATCAGAATTTCCTAATCAGTTATGGATAGTAGTTGCTTGTGGATATCTTTCAAACAATCTTGACATTGATAGAACTGATGGTACAAAAAATCAAGATGCATTCAATATATTAACTTTCGATACCAATACAGAATTAGTAAAGGTTATTAGAGTTGGAGCTGATAGAGATAGAAGTATGCGACATTTGGGAACAATGAGCATTGATTATAACACTCATAATGTTATTTATAATGATTAACCTAATTAACCAAAGGAAGCTTTAGCTGATTAAAAAACACATAAAAATAGAAAGGACTGATAACATGATCCCTATCATGGACGTTTCCCGCTGGCAGGGCCACATCGACTGGGACGAGGTCAAGGCGAGCGGAAAAATCGACGGCGTGATGCTGCGAGCGCTGGGCAACAGCGCAAAGGACAAGCCCAGCAAACCCTACATTGACCCAACCTTTGAGCGTAACTACCGCGAATGCCAGCGGCTTGGCATCCCCTGCGGCGTGTACTACTACTGCAAGGCGGTCAACACGGCAGAGGCAGACGCAGAGCTTGCCCTGCTGCGCAAGGTGCTGACCGGAAAAACGGTGCAGCTGCCCGTTGCAGTGGACATTGAGGACACCTATGTACAAGCACCGCTTGACAAACAGATCCTGACGGACATTGCAGCGCACGCGCTGGCTGCCATCGAGCAGATGGGCTTTTACGCCATGCTGTACACCGGGCTGTATTTTGGGCAGACCAACCTGTACATGGGCGGCGCTGCGCTGAAAAAGTACGATGTGTGGCTTGCGCGATATCCAAAGGACAAGACCAAGACGAAGCCGGAGGATAAGCCCAAGACTAACTTTGCTTTTGGGATGTGGCAGTACACCAGCACCGCCCGCGTGCCGGGGGTGAGCGGCAACGTGGACTTGAGCCACGCGTACAAAAACTACGAAAAAATCATTGCAAAAAAGGGTCTGACCCGTCTCCGGGAGGGCGCATGAGCGAAGCAATCATTGTGGCGATCATCACCGGCGGTCTGAGCCTGATCGGCGCGATCGTCTCCAACAACCACACCGCACAGAGCATGGACGCCAAGCTGGACAAGCAGCAGGCTGTGACCGAAACCAAGCTCGAAGAGCTGACCCGCGAAGTGCGGGCACATAACAACTTTGCCCAGCGCGTGCCAGTGCTGGAAGAGCAGATCAAGGTGGCAAACCACCGCATCGAAGATCTCGAAAAAGAGAGAGGAGAGTAACACATGGAAACCATCCTTAACACCATTCTTACCCCGCTGCCCGCGTGGCTGGCGCTGGTGCTCATCGTTGTGGGCGCTGTGTCGCTTGCGTTTGGGCTTATCCGTCTGGGCTACGGCGCGGCGGTCAAGGGCACTGTGCTCGACCTCATTGCAAGGGCAGAGCACGAAATTCAGGGCACCAAGAGAGGCGCAGAGCGCAAGGCGTGGTGCGTCAAGATGCTGCGCACCTATCTGGACAACAGCCGGTGGGGCAAGCTGGTAAGCTGGGCTATCACCGAAGAAACCATGAGCAAGGTAATCCAGTTTTTCTTTGACCGGGCGAGGTCTGCTTTGCAAAAGCAGTAAGGAGGCTATTATGGCAAGCACTACATACGACCATTTTGCCGGTGATGGCAAAATGTACGCCGCACAAGAGCAATTTCGGCACATCACGAAAATGGTCTGCGCACGTTTTCGTGATGTCACGAAAACATACCATTTTGCCGTGCTTGGCAATATGGTGCGCAACGCGGGACAGCTGCCGCAGCCCTTCTGGCTCGGTGCTGTCTGTGGCGGCGGCTCGTGTAGTGCTGCCCGCTGCGCTGCAAGGGCTTGACCGACAGCAGATGACCGCAGCCATCAAAAGCGCACCGCTTGGGAGGGTAGACCGTAAGATAGCCTTACTGCGGTACGTGGAGCGGCTCCCGCTGCCGGACATTGCGGCGCAGACACATTACAGCCGGACGGCGGTAGGCTATCGGCTGAAAGGCATTGATAATATTTTCAAGTAAAAATCCCCTGCTTTGCCGAAGACCTGCGCTCCACGCGGAGTACTTTGTAGGCAAAGTGGGGGATTTTGTTTTATTCGCACTAGTTTTGTCGAAAGAATTGCCATATATTGGATGATATGATATCTTAGCATTGCACTCCAAAGTGTGTGCCCTTATCAGTTAAGCGCTCATGCGGCTTTATGCCGTGTGGGTGCTTTTCTTTTTTGTCCTTCGTTGTACCTTCGTTGTCTCTCGTTTTTTGCCGGTGCGGTACACTGGATGCAATAGGAGGGATGTATTATGAGCTATTATCCGACACCCGGAGCGCCCTACGTTCCGCAGCAACCTGTCAATCCTTACGGCGGAATGGGCACGGTTGGCCTTGCCGCTCCCCTGCCAAACGCACAGATGCAGCAGGCACAGCCGCAGCGTCCGCAGCCGATGAATGGGCAGCAGCCTGTTCAGCAGTCGGCGCAGGAAGGCGGCTGGTTGCTTGGTAGACCTGTTTCCAGCAGGGAAGAATTTTTGGCGATACCGTCCGACCTGTACGGCAGACCGACCTACTGCCCAGACTTGCGCAGCGGCGTGATCTACTGCAAACGGCTCAACCCTGACACCTGTGAATCCTATGTGCAGGAGTTCTACAGCCCGGAAGCGTGGCGTCAGATACAGGCACAACAGGCACAGCAGACCGCTGCACCGACACAGCAGTATGTGCCTATTGAGCAGTACAATTCCCTCGTGCACCGGCTGGACGAACTGGAAAAGTGGCAGAAGAGCTTTGCAAAGCCAACTGCCACAGCGAAGAAAGGAGAATAAACGATGCCCTCTCCGTTTGACATGATTACTCACAGCCCCATCATGCAGCTTGCAAATCTGGCTCGCGCCGGGCAGAATCCGATGGGGCTTATCCAGCAGTTGAGCGGGCAGAACGCCCCTATCATGCAGGGTTTGAACCTGATTCAGGGCAAAAACGAAGCACAGCTCAGGACGATGGCACAGAACCTCGCCAAAGAGCGTGGCATCGACCTGAACCAACTCGCAAGCGCCCTGAACCTGACGCTGCCCCGATAAGGCATCCCTCTAAGCGAAACGCTTCTCAGTTTTGCGGACTTGACAAAAACCGCTTTTATCTGGCTTCGCCCATCGCACACGGCGGTGGGATAGCATAACGCAAAACTGAAAGGAGTTTTGTTATGGACGATTTTGCAACTGGCTATCTGGCTGGGCAGGACGGCGGCAATAACAACGGCGGCTTCTTCGGCAACGAAGGTCTGTGGGCTGTTATTATCCTCGCCATCATCTTCGGCTGGGGCAACTACGGCAACGGGCGAAACGGTGGTGACAACGGCATGAACAGTTACATCCCCTATCTGGTCGGCACTGGCGCAACTGGTCAGGGCGGTGCAGACACCCGCGCGGCTCTGTCTGAGGGCTTCTACCAGCAGGATACCTCCCGCTCTCTGGCTGGCATCCAGAGCGGTATCTGCTCTCTGGGCTATGACCAGCTGACGCAGATCAACGGCCTCAACGCCAACATTGCGAACGGCTTTGCTGGCGTGAACAGCGCCATCTGTCAGCTTGGCTACCAGAACGCACAGCTCGTGAACGGTCTGGAACGCAGCGTGTCCAACGGCGACAATGCCATCAACCTTGCCATCATGCAGGAGGGCAACGCACGGCAGGCTGGCCAGACCGCACTTGCCACGCAGCTGGCATCTTGCTGCTGCGAGAACAAGCAGCTGATCGGCGACCTGAAGTACACCATCGCAACGGAGGACTGCGCTACCCGTCAGGCTATCGCAGACAACGCCCGCGCCATCGTGGACAACTGCAACGCCAACTTCCGCAGCATGATGGACTACTTCACGCAGGATAAGATTGCCACTCTGACCGCTGAGAACCAGAGCCTGAAGTTCGCCGCTTCTCAGGATCGTCAGAATGCGCTTCTGACCACTGTGATGTCCCAGCAGACCGATACCATCCTGAACCGGGTCAATCCTCGTCCGATTCCCGCTTATCAGGTGGCAAACCCCAACGTGGGCGTGAACTGCTGCGGCTGCTGCTAACTTACACACTCCCCGATAACACCGGGTGAACCATCGGGGCAGGGGTAATATACCTCTGCCCCTGATTTTTTAGGAGGAAAATACTATGGCTTGCAAAACAAGCTGCAAACTCTGCCCGCACTTGGTCATCAGTCAGGCGGTCACATTCGCCAACGACACACTGACCATCAACATCCCTGCCGGCGCATACCAGAACGGAGAAAAGTATTGCATCGTGGTTGCCCAGAGCTTGCCGGACACGACCACCATCAACGCCCCTGTGGTTATTACCATAGGTGCAGGCACGACCGCATACCCTCTGACCGACTGCACCTGCGCTCAGGCGACAGCCGAGAGCATCCACACCCGCACCCGCTACGCTACCCGTGTAGCAACGTCTGCGACCGGCACCGGCACGTTTAAGTATCTTGGCTGCTTCTGCCGCTCCCACGCCGGTGCGCCTGCGTCCATTTCTTGAGGAGGTATAGAATATTATGGGCAAGACTAATTTTCGCCGCATGATGATGCTCCGTGACCACGACAAAGACCGTGAGCCGGAACGTGACCGCCTTGAGGAAGAGCGTGACCGCAGGGAGCGTGATCTGGAACGCCGTCTGCGTAAGTTGGAGGACGGCAACGACCGTTATCCTTACTATCCGCAGGAGGAAAACCGCTACATCGACCCCTACCCTATCCCCCGCTACCCTGACGTAGAATACGGGCGCAAGATGCCGCAAATTGGCTTCTCGCGGAACGGTGACTGGGACAAGCACTCTGGGCAGTATGAGCGTGGCGGCGCGGACAGCCGCTCGATCAAGATGCCACGCCAGCACCTCACCCACGATGAAGCGGAGGAATGGTGTGACAGCATGGTAAATGCTGACGGCACGAAGGGCTGTCACTGGACGCTGGAACAGACACAGGACGTTGCCAAACAGCGCAATATCACCTGCGACCCGAACGATTTCTGGGCTGTTATGAACATGATGTACTCGGATTATTGTCAGGTCGCAAAGCGCCAGTCCGTTGACACTCCGGGCTTCTACGCTGACATGGCAAAGGCGTTCCTTGATGACACTGATGCTGTGGACGGCAAGGCGTATCTCTACTGGGATTGCATTGCTGATAAGTAAAACAGAACCCCTGTGTAGTCGTTAAAAACTACACAGGGGGATTTTTCTATACGTTAAATCTCAGCTTTTATCGGATGACGCGACGTTTTGCCGCATTGAATTCAAGCACCATCTTCTTGTACTCTGCATAGCAATCTGGACAAAGGTCGCCTGTATCTTTCCTCCAGCCCCATCCATGAAGCAGAACTCTATTTGTGTCGTCTATATGAACAGCGAACCCGCAACGGTCGCATTCTGTTTGCATATATCTACCATTCGCTTTTTTCATTACGAACCCTCCTAAATCTTAGCTTTTATCGGCTGAGTAATTCTTTAATATACAGCGTTTCAAATTTACACAGGATTTCTTTTATTCCCAAAGCGTTGATTTTGACCTCATGTCAAACAAATCTTGCGGGGTAATTACAAGGCTCTTGTCGAGTTCTACCACACTGATAATGGAAAACTTGCCGGGGACCTCTCGCTCGATTCTTGCTTTTGCTTCTTCCTTGCTGTTTGCAAACAAGACGAACGGAGCTTGAAAGTGTCTGCATTTTTTGTCATCATCGTACTGGATTTTGACCCAATAAAAGTTTTCGCTCCCTACTTCTTTCGGTGTTAAGTATTTTTTGACACTTGAGACATCGTAAGTGCAATACCCGATACACTGCGAGTTTCCGTATTTTTCCATAAAGTTGTCATTCCCAATACGAGTTGCCAAAACCATGTGAACGTCTTTCCAACCAACACGGTCATCATTGACCGGTTTATCGTCCATAACAATATCATCAGGGTCTATCACTTTCTTGCCAACCGCCAAATTCCAATTATTTGCAATATAATGTGTCATCTGATACCAGTTGTCAAATGTTTTTACTTCTTTCATGGCATCTTCCAAAGAACCACGATGTGGTCTATAAACAATCATACGTCAATCCTCCTAGAACTCAGCTTTTATTGTTGCTCTGCATAACTACAGAAATCATCAGGTTTTGTATACGCAGGGCTGGAATCATCTAACGTGAAGTGAGCACAACTACACAGTTCTCCTTGTTTGTCCCATGTGTTCCATAAATCACAGTTCTTACACCGAATGACCGCAACGGTATCTACAGAAGGAGCTTGTTCCTCTTTGCTTCTGTGCTTGTGTGGCTTGTATGTGCGCATAATCTCTTCACCCTCATTCTCTATATAGAAATACAGTCCACGCACTTCTTCTCAACGGGTTCGCAACCGCAATCACTCCATCGCCTTTTCCAGAGAAGTAGTTACATCACCAAAATCAAAGTCCAGAGCACCAATCATATCGTCCAGAGCATCCACAGCATCAGACAGATTCGTGCAAGCATCATCCGCTTTGTCATACCGCTCACTGCCTTGTAGGTTCTCAGGCATATTGTCACGATACTCTTCTTCTTCCCACTGGATGTCCTTAACATCGGATTTTACACTTTCGACCTCTGCCACAAGCTCTTCCAGCTTTTCACGGATGGAATCAAAACGGTCAATGGTCTGCTTAATGGCTTTTCTACGAGTGTTATTCATCTTCAGATTTCCTCTCAATCTACGATACCGAGCTTGCAAATGTTCTTCGGATCAGTTGTGTAGCCAAATGTCAATGTGTTAATCCATTTTCTTTCCATTTTTCTTTTACACTTAAATCTTGCCCTTTATTCCTCCAAGAAATCTTCCAGTTCAATCTTCCCATCTGCCGCCGCAGCAGCCAGAGCGTACACAAACTGCCCGATGGTCATTCCGTGCCGTCTGGCTTCACGGTTGATGTACTTGCGTTCCTCCTCGCTCATAAGGATGGTAATGCGCTTAGACCGCTTGCCGTCACCGCTTGCAACGCCCTGATGCGATTCCGGCATCGGGATTTTTTTCTTTGTCAAGCCAGCTTCAGCCAGTGCGCCGGGTACATCGCCCTGTTCAATCAAATGCTGCACTTCTTTTGCCTGTTTCAGCTTCTTCGGCTTACTTTCGCCTAACACGGCATCACTTGGCTTGCTTTCACTGTCTTTGGCTTGCTTCGGCTTAATACTGCTTAATTCTGCTTCATTAGGCTGCACATAGCTGTCTGTGGCTTCACTGGGCTTAATCAATGCTTGTTCGGCTTCGTTCGGCTTTGTTTGGCTTACTTCTTCTTCCTTTGGCTCACTTCGGCTTAATGTCTGCTCCGAAAAAATAGGCTGAAAATCAAACCCGCCAAGCAAACCTGTGGATTTTTTGCTGGTTAATTTCATTTTTCTTCCTCCATTTTTGCGCCACATACTGGGCAAAAATTCCAAATCCACTTGTCGAAATCGCTTTCGGAAATCATACCACCACAATTACTGCATTTGATTGCTTGTTCTGCATGGCTGTTATCATAATCGTCCTGAATAATAAAAGTCAAACCCTCTGGACGTTCCCATGTTGCTTTTGGCTGTAAATCTTGCACATCAGCATTTCTTAACGCTCTTAACCTTTCTAACGCATCTTCCAACGCTTGATTGTCACCTTCTTCAAGAAGTCTGTTTCGATAATATTCCATCAAGGGAGCAACGTCTACAATCTTCTTACTCATTTTCTTCTCCTTTCACAATCATCTGCGCCAACGCCTTGAAATCCTCTGCGCTGGTGCTCTTTGCCGTATCACCGCTAAAGAGGCTGTGCCGCTCTGCCTGTGCCTTACGAACGCCCATAGACGGTCTAATCTTCACATCAAGCAACTTTGTGCCCATACTCTGTGCAATCACAGGAAGCTGCTCTACAACTTCTTTGGACAAGTTCTCACGGCTCTTGTACTGGTTCAGAAGCAGACCTTCAATCTTCAAGGTCGGGTTGAAATATCTGCGAACATCACCGATGGTCTGCGAAAGTTGGCTCAATCCGGCAAGCGCATAGCGGTCTGCTGTAATGGGCACGATAATGCTATTGGCGGCGATCAGAGCGTTTACAAGCGCAAGACCGAGCTGCGGGGGAGTGTCCAGAACAATGTAATCGTACTGTTCAGACACGGATTCCAGCGCTTCACGCAGCCGGAAGTTCTTGCCAATGTCCCGGACAAGCTGCTCGTCAATGTCCTTCAATGCGTTGTCTGACGGCAGAATGTCACCGGCTTCGCAGTGCTGGATTCCTTCCTCTACCGTACCCTGCCGGGTCATTACATCGAACAAAGTACACACATTTTCTGTCTGTGCGCCGTAGGTGTCCGTTGCGTTGCACTGGGCATCGCAGTCTACCAGTAGCACTTTCTTGCCAAGCAACTGCAATGCACCAGCCAGACAGGTGCTTGTGGTAGTCTTTCCTGTGCCGCCCTTCTGGTTGGCGACAGCTATAATTTTTGCCATTTTATCACTCTTTCTTTTTAGTAGAACGGATATGCTGCCTTTATCTCGTCTCCGACCCACAATACAGGCGTGACGTGCCATGCAATTACAGTTCCTTTGATTTCATTACTATCGGAATCAAACCATTTGCCATTGATTGTATCGTACTTGCCGGTTATGAAACTTTTTTCTCCTGTTTTCTCATCTTCGATATGAAGTAAAAGCCCACGAGGCCATCCTTCTAGGCTTTTATCCGGCATAACATCTTTGGTCATGTACCACTTGTCCTTGTCATAGCCTTTCGGAAACATCGGAATCATACTCTTTCTCCTTTCTGCTTTATCTGCTCATTCTGCCGTATGTGCTGCGTCCGACTACTTCAAGAAGCTATCATCAAACGTAGCATAATCATCAAGGTCTGTCTTTTCAATCGTCTTGAACAAGTATCCACCCGGATTCTTCAACGGCTCTTTTCGCTCTTCTTCACCATCGGCAATAATGATTCGGTAAGCGTTCTCGACGATGTTTACAACTGCTTCTTTCTTTTTGTTCTGTTTTATGTTGGGGTATTTTTCCTTGATGCGCTTTGCAACGGACTTTGCAATCTCGATGCACTGCTTTTCCGTAAGTGTTGGAGCAATGGATGCCCAATCGACATCCTCGTACGCACCCCTGCGAGCCTTTTTAACAGGTCTTTGGTTTTCAGGAACATCTTTCAAGGACGAACTGCCAACCTCGCTCGATTCAGCGTCTATGACCGGCTCTGTGTGCTGATGCACGTTAAACTTCACTGACACAACCTTATGCCCAATGATAACACGCTCATAATCGACCTGTAAGTCAGACAGTTCATTGATTTCCTTTACCGCCACATCAAGAACTCGCTTTCGTAAATACCTATATTCGTTGTAGCTCGGTTCATTCGCTCCTAGCTGTTCTCTTAGTTTTTCAACCGTAATTTCGGGCGTTCTCACACCCCGACCTATCATGTCACGCAAGATTGAATATAAGAGAATACTGTACTGCGATTTCATACTTGCCGTGTACCGCAGACGATATCTAACGTATCCTTTTTCGGCGATGTCGAAGAAAACAGGACGCAGTTTCGGATTGCAGCTAAGCGTGATAAAGAAATTCGCTAACTTGTAATCAAATTCGACAGACGCTTGGTCAAACAAGGGATAGATGTCATAAGAACCAGCCTTATCACCTCTAGGAACTTCCACAGAGTTGCTGACAAAGTGCTTAACCTGCGCTTTCAAATTCCTTGAGTTAATTTTGATGTCCAGAAAATCACAGTATTCTTTCAGCGTGAATCTGACTGCTGACGTTTCAGGGTCACGAGGGTTAATTCTTGACAGGTATACTTCCAACAGACGAAGCTCGCCAGCCGTGTAGTCTCTGAATTTTGCCCACACAAGAGGTCGACTCTTTTCAATTAGATTGCCGCCTTTAATGTCTGACACTTCAACACTTCCTTTCCGATTTGATTTCCACAGCTATTATACCACCGTTACGAGGACGAGTCAATACATAACGTCCACGTTCATCCACAATTCGTCCTCGTTTGTGGAATATTTTGTCCACGTTCATCCACAATTCGTCCTCGTTCGTCCATTTTTTGTCCACGTTCTTACTATATATAAAACAAGAGTTAAAACAAGATACTAAAATATCTTCTACTAATAGGAAGTAGTAGAATTTTCCACAAAAACTTTTCTTTCCTTTCTTTCTTTGTTGAAAACGGCATTAGATTCTCTGTGGGATAAGACAAACGCGGTAAAATTCAACGGAAAACATGACTTTGCGTTAGGTATACCAAACGTGGACGGATTGTGGATAGGTGTACAAAAAGTGGATGGAAAGATATACCTAATCTGCACTATGGGGGACAGATTGACAAGTCGACCAATTACAAGCAATAGATTAACGATAACTCGTTATTTATTCCGCGCGAATGTTGTCGATTTACAGTCTATGGGGGACGGAATGACAAGGTGGATTTGCCCGATAGGTGTACAAAAAGTGGATAAACGTGGACAAAATGTTCCTCAAAAACTGCGATAATTCGACAATCAACCGCTTATATTATTGGGATTCACGGTATAAGAATCATTGGACCTCATGGCAGCTTCTGTTCCGGCATCTTGCGCCTGATAGAGTATTTCCATCTTCGGGGCGGTTCCGTTCGGGTCTGGGTCTGTTCCGGTAGCCTGCGCTATTTCATAGTTGCCCGATACCATCCGGCAGACAGAGACCCTGTCCTTCAATGGCGTATGAAGGTTTGCCAGAACCTCCGTCAGCACACCGATGTGGTCTGAACCGTGATCTCCGTACCGCATATACAACAAGGCATCTATCTCGTAGGAAGAACACTCCATCATGGCATCTATGAGAATCTGACGCTTTTCCATGCCGGAAAGGTCGTCCTCCAGATGCTCCAGCAGCCCCGGATGAATGCAAGCGTCCATGTACCGAGCCACCGATACACCGCAGCAGGTGAACCAGCGCATAGCCATTGGCAGGGAGATGGCTGCCAGACCTTGCTCCCAGTTGGCAATCGTACCACGATTAACGCCAATCTGTGCCGCCAATTTCTGCTGACTCAGACCGGAACGCATTCGTGCCATTTCCAATGCCTTTGAAGTTCTTAACAAATATTCATCCATAAATTCACGCCCTTTCAACAAAATTCTACAAAACTGCCGGATTCGACAAGCCAAAAAATGGAAAAAGCTGCTATGGAGAACCAACAGCAGCCTATGTTATAACTGTATTGTCAAAAAATTCCAAATAGAAAGGAAACACAAAATGAAAGAAACTGCAATCTGGAACCATGAACGTATGCCGATCATCGACGGAATGCCCGCCAGCGTTACCGATGGGCAACCACACACACCTGAACCGTGGGAGGAAAGTTAATGAACCGAACCGTAGATGCTCTGATTATTCCATACGCTCGTAGACGGACGCTGGAGCTTGTCCTGAGCCTTTCTGGGTACGAAGCTGATAAAGATGCTTACCTCGAAGCAAAAGGCATCTTGGAACGTGCCGTAGCTGCCTTAGACGATGGGCGCAACCCGGCAGACAACATCGAACGCATTGACGGACAGCTCGTAGAGCTGTGATTGGAGGAAAAATGGATAGGCGTTGTCCCTTTTGACTTGAACGCTCGTGGCTTCCCCGATGCAAAGTAACGGATGTGAAGAAAACGTTCGATTTTTACGAAGTTGTTAAAATGATATTGACTATACAACTGAAAGATGTATAATCGTATCAAATGAACATTCGTATTTACTGATCGGGAGGATATGCTACAATGAGCGAACAAGAAAGAGCTAAGATTGACAGGTTTATCGCATGGCTGTTGGAACACCCTGATAAGATTCCGGCAACGGAGAAAGCATTAGACCTGGAATAACAGAAAACCCCTTGCACAGAGCTACACCAGCCCGGCACAAGGGGTTTTTATTTTACCGGGTCAGAACCATTTCTTTTTTCGGTTTCTACGGTAATGATATTTTCTGCTGTTGCCATATAGTACACGGTCATTGCCTTTTAATAAGGCCTGCATGAACCAAAAGCAAAAGGCACAGCTGCACAACAAGTAATACACGGGCTTGCCTCACATCTTCTCGATCAGGTTCATCAGCGCTTCACGCTGCGCTGTCGGCATAGATTCAAGCTTTTTTCTAATCCGCTCCACTGCTGCATCAACTTCGCTTTGCGGCTGCTGGGGCGGGTTTTCTTTTTGTTCGCCAGTGAGAAGGTAGTCTACAGTAACGCCAAAGTACTGCGCCAACTTAACTGCATTCTGATTGGTCGGCTTTGCATCGTTTCCGAAACTTGCTTCTGTTCTCCAATAACTATAAGCGGATTTTGGGACACCAGCATCGGTTAAAGCACGAGACGGCTTTACTCCCTTTTCTTCGCATAGTTTTACGAAAGTGTCAAAAAACACAAAACTTACCTCCAGTGCTTGTACAAGATGACAAAGTTCTACCACTTGAACAAAAACACTTGAAAAGTTCTACTACTTGTGCTTTAATAAAGATACCGAGTTCAATCGGTAGAACAAATTAAAGGCTTTGAACAAATAGAAGAACGTTCGATAATGTTTTTGCTTGACACCATAATATTATCACATTCTTTCAAAAAGTTCAAGTATTAGAACAAGAAAGGAGAAAAAATTTGCTTCCTAAGTGGACAGGCGATGTTGTAGGAACGCTTCATGTTCACAATATCGAAATCAGAGAGCTTGCTGCAAAAATGGGATGCGCACCGGAATACTTGGGGAAAATCCTGAACGGCAAGCGTGAGCCTAAAAATGCGGAAGATAAGGTGAAAGAAGCTCTGAATGAGCTTGTAAAAGAAAGAGAGGAAAAATGAGAGAAATCGTGCTATCCATGCAAAGCGGCGAACCGGTAGCATCCAGCCGCCAGATTGCCGAGAACTTTGAAAAGCGTCACGATCATGTGATACGTGACATCGATGCAATCAAAAAAGATGTCCCCAATTTTGGGGAGATGTTCTTTGAAACCACAGCGCCGGACAGCTACGGCAGGGAACAGAGGGCTTACCTGATGAACCGTGACGGTTTCACCCTGCTGGCTATGGGCTTTACCGGCAAGGCTGCTCTTGAGTGGAAGCTCAAGTACATTGCAGCGTTCAACGAAATGGAAAAGAAGCTGACCGAACAGCCACAGCTCACCCGCTCACAGCTTCTTGCAACTGCGCTGATCGCAGCGCACGAAGAACTGGAAGAAAAGGACAAACGGATTGCAGAGCTAACGCCAAAAGGCGTTTTCGCTGACGCTGTGAGCGCAAGCGGCCAGAGCATTCTTGTTGGTGAAATGGCAAAGCTGCTGTCACAGAACGGCATCCAGATGGGGCAGAACCGCTTGTTCTCATGGATGCGTGAGAACGGATACCTGATTAAGGACAGAAAGCGGACAGACTACAATATGCCAACGCAGAAGTCTATGGAACTTCGCCTGTTTGAAATCAAGGAAACATCCATTGCACATTCCGATGGGCACACTTCTATCAATAAGACCCCGAAGGTGACGGGTATCGGTCAGGTCTATTTCGTTAATCTCTTCTTAAAGACGGAGAAGAGCAGGAAAGTGGAGGGATGAACATGGAACAGATCATCACCTTAAAGGTTGACCTTGAATACCCGGAAGAAGCGCACCACGCCATTAACGAAGCGACAAAGGCCTACGAGGCGGACAAGCTGAAGTGGACAGAAGCGGACCTCATCGAAGCAAAGCTTATGGCAATGCGTATTATGAACCGACTGTGTTTGGATGGGTATAGCATCGAATGGTGCAGAGTCACGGAAGCGTATGACTACAAGGCGGTTTCTGTTTGGCTTAGTAAACCGGATAATGAAAGCTTTAAGAGAAATGCAACGTGCTGCATCCCTTCTGCTTTTTTTGATATTTGGATTGCTAAGTGCGTCTGCCTGTGCCGGACTACCGGCAGGAACGTGCCTGAGTTCATCACCAAGAAGGTTGGTGAGTGCTGGTGACGAATTTTCGCAGGGCGCAAAGCCGCAAACGCAGACTGAAGCTGGCAATGGCTGCTGGAGTATCCCGAAACGATGCCAACAAGGTGTTCTGGATGGAAAAGATGCTGAACCAGTGCTTTGAAAGGCACAACCGGGAAGCCAGAGAGAAAGACGGTGAGCGCGATGAATAAATTCTGCGTCCGCTGTGGAGCGTTTCTTGAAGCTCCGAACGCAAACCAGAAGTATTGCGTCGTATGTGCGCACAATGTCCAGCTTGAACAACAAGCGAAATGGAGACGTCGGAATGGCAAAACCGAACGAGTGATGGGTCTCTGTGCGTGGTGCGGTAAGGCGATGGTAAAGAAAACACCAGATCAAAAGTATCACAAAGATTGTGCTAGAAAGGTCGAAAGGTCATGCGCACCGGCTGGATATCAATTCAAGCTGCCAGAAAGGCAAATGCCGACTCCACCTAGATACAGCATCAAGCAAATAAACGACAAAGCAAAGTCGCTCGGAATGAACTATGGGCATTACAGCACGTTGCTTAGTCAGGGGAAGGTGGAGCCGCCTGATGAACGGTAAATATTACGGTCAGCGGGAAATCCGCTGGCACAGCCGTGAGAAGGAGCGGCTGGAACATATCAACAAGCGAAAGGAGAAAAATGAAAGCACTTGTGGAAATCGCCATGATCTGGGGCATCGTCCTGGCATTGATTCTGGCAACGTTCCTGTTGAACTTCTGGCTTGTGCATCATATTGAGCTTTTGGTCGGAGCTAAGGCGACATGGTACATCATAGGTGTTGGCGCTCTGATGGCCACCTGCTGGATTTTCGGCGTCGGTAAAAAGGCATGACGCTGGAAGATGCAATGAGGGTCAGGTACTTCAACATCAACGACCTCAGCCGTAGATCTGGGATATCAAGACCGACGATTTACAGCATCTTGGGCAAGCGAAAGAAGCAGAAAAGTTCCGTTCGGGTCGATACGCTTCTAAAAATCGCAAAGGCGTTAAATGCAAAAATAGTCATCAACGAGAAAAAGCCGAACGGATTTGACATTATTTTGAAAGAGGTGAAGAGAGATGAAAACAGTTAAAGGCACGGTGCTGTGCTGTATGAGCATTTCGCTTGCTATCGTAGCTCTTGGGTGCGGAAATGCTATTGATGGCGCGGCAAACGGATGGGCGATGCTTGGATACGCCTTCCTTGCTCTGGCGATGCTTTTTGCAGCTCTTATTTTGGCCGCAATTGGCGTAAGCGCCGAAAACGAGCGCATGGAGCAAGAGAGCCGAAAAATCAAGCGCATCCCGCATCACACAAACGAGTGGAGGGATGCCAAGTGAAGTGCCCGACATGCGGAAGCGAGAAAATCAAAATCTATCGCAGCACATCATGTGAAGACAACATCATCCGACGGAGACTCTGCGAGAACTGCGGCCATACATGGAATACAGTCGAAATAGATATGGATCAGTGGGACTCCGTAACGAGGAGTTTCAGCAAGATGAAATATATCATATCTCAGTTGGAAGCCCTTGTGGAAGAGATGAAGGCAAAAATCCTGAAACTTGGAGGCACGGTATGAACGAAATGTACGATTGTTCCGGTTGTTTTGATCGGTTTGGTGGCGTGGTTGAGCCGCCCGATGACTACTACTTCGCTCCCAGGACGGACGAAGAGCCTGAATGGCAGCGGCCAGATGAAGCGGATTCCGTGTGCTGGGGAGATTGATTTTGTACAGCCGTATTAAGCCAAAGTAAGAGCAATGAAGCCTAATAAAGCCGAAGAAAGGAGGACGATTCCATGACCGATAAGGAACTTGTCGAGTATCTTTGCAAATGGTTTTACGTTGATTCTGGCGGTACGTTACACAGAAAAGACAGGAAAAACAGTGCAGGAAGCTACGATAAAGACGGGTATTTGATTGTAAAAATCAAAGGAAAACAATACAAAGCACACCGCCTTGTGTACGCACTTCATTATGGGCTAATGCCTATTGGAGTAATCGATCATATCAATGGAATCAGGGCAGACAACAGGATTGAGAATCTTCGCTGCGTAACCCAAGCTGATAATGTTGCAAATACTGTTCAGGCCAGAAACACTTTAACTGGCGAGTACGGAATCTACGAAGACCGTTCAACGAAAGGTTTGAAACGCAGATATTCGTTCCACTTTAGCGGCAAAACATACCGATTCAAAACCATAGAAGAAGCTAAGAAAGCAAAAGATGCTTTATGGAAGGAGAAATATGGAAACACTTGTGAAGCTTTCCAAAATTCAAGGCGAGCTGAAAGCCCCAAAAAGCCAGCGCAATTCTTTTGGTAAGTACAATTACCGCAGTTGCGAAGACATTCTGGAAGCAGTAAAACCCCTCCTTGCGAAATACGGAGCCTGTCTTGTTCTTGAAGACGAGCCTGTACAGAGTGGTGAGTACCACTATATCAAAGCGACTGCAACAATCTACGATTCGGAGACCGGAGACAAAATATCTAACACGGCATACGCCAGAGAGCCAAAGCAGCAATCTGGTATGTCAGATTCCCAACTTACCGGTACTGCAAGCAGCTACGCTAGAAAGTACGCTCTGAACGGTCTGTTCTGCATTGACGATACGAAGGACGCTGACACGGACGAGTACCAGAAGCAGACCACAAGCAGGGCAAACAAGCCTGCGCAGAAGCAAACGGAAGCGGAAACCACCCCCCCATGCGCTTGCTGCGGAAAGCAGTTGCAGCCTATTCAGTACAACAACCGCACCGTCACTCCGCTGGAAACTGCAAGAAGCACGAAGAAACGGTTTGGGCGTGTCCTGTGTTGGGACTGTGCCCAGAAACAGCCGAAGGAGGGCTAAACAATGCTTAACTCTATCGCAATTCAGGGGCGTCTGGTTCACACGCCTGAAGCTAAGGTCACGAAATCCGGCAAGGATGTTTGCACGTTCAGCATTGCCTGCGACCGTCAGAGTGGCGGTCAGAAGGAAACCGACTTCTTCAACTGCACCGCATTTGGTAATACGGCGCTGTTCGTTTCCAAGTGGTTCCAGAAGGGTAGCCTAATTCTGGTGACTGGTAGCATCCAGACCCGGAAGTATACCGACAAGCAGGAGAACAACCGCACCGCAACGGAAATCATGGCGAACAAGGTTGACTTCTGCGGTGGAAAGTCTGACAGCAAACCCGCCGATCGGGCGCAGAATGCACCGCAAAATTACTCTCAGGGCAACACGGACGGCTTCTCTGTGATTGACGACAGTTCTGATCTCCCTTTTGACTAACGGTTACGCTACCGGGACAAAAGGCGAGAAAAGAATAAATGGAGGAACTTTGGCTCATTAGAGCCTGACCGCCTACCTTATATAAGAGCTGCGCTATCTGGCTGGACGGGCGTTTGGAAGATGATTACCTTTTGTCTTAACTGCCCATCACGCTACACAGCTTGCCACGACACTTGCGAGAAGTACAAGGCGGAGAAGAAAGACTTTGAGGAACGCAAGGCGTTCGTGTATGAGCTGAACCACAGCCAGAGCGTGTACCACCGTGACTACGAGGACAAGCACCGGGAGCGTGGCAAGAAACGATTTCTCGGAAGCGAATTTAGAGGTGAACGAGGATGATTTGTAAAGCAAACAATCTTGAGGAAAACACGCTTGAAGTTGTGCTTCCTGTTGGTTCGGACAAAATTTTTGAGAATGTACGTCGTGTTTCTGTAAAGACGTGCGATAGCAATTTGGCGAAATTTTTTCCTGAGGAAGCGTTTGGAGCGGAGGCGTGGATAAGAGTTGAGGACGAAAGGCCGGAATACGATGAACCTCTCTTGATTTTGGTTGTAAGACCTAGCGGAGAATGCTTTAGAGACATCGGATGGCTTGACAGCAAAACAAAGGAATGGAATAGGACATACCAATTAGCCGACGACACGGTTACGCATTGGATGTATCTTCCCAGCTTTCCGGATTTTGAATCATGAACACTGGCAAGCAGTTTGAAGCAGACTTCAAGGCATCCGTCCCGTCCGATGCGTGGTGCTATCGGCTGAAGGACAGTGCTGCAACCTACTACGGCGGCAATGAGAACCTGTCCTTCTCCATCGACAACATCTGCGACTTCCTTGTGTACCGTTACCCGATGAACCACCTGTTTGAGCTGAAAACCATTGAAACGCCCTCTATCCCTCTGGAAAAGGTGTTCGGAAAGTACGACAAGGCAAAGTGCAAATACCGCAAGGAAAAGCACATCACAGACATGGTGGATGCAATGGGGTACAGCGGTCAGACCGCCCATGTGATAGTCAATTACCGGGCGGTCAACCGCACCTTTGCAATCCCTGCCAGCAAAGTTCTGGCGTTCCGTTACAACGAGAGCCGCAAAAGCATCCCTTGGCAGTGGGCAGAGCGAGAGGGGATAGAGGTCAAAGCAAAAAGGCTGCGTGTCCATTGGCGGTATGACGTGGATGGGCTACTAAAGAGATTGGAGAAAGAGAATGCCAAATTGGTGTGAAGGAAAACTCAAAGTCCGTGGAAATCCCGAAAACATCGTGCGCTGGTTTACGGATTGCGTGACTGTTTATGCCCGCCCCTATTTCGACAAAAACAAGTTTCCGAATGGAGAGTGGGTCTACAACAAAATCCATGATGGAGCATTGCTTTCTTACGATGATGAGACGTTCTACATCAACGTGAAAGACACCGCTTACATTGAGGGTACTACGAAGAACTTCGTTGAAAAGTTTTGCACTGAACAGATTGCTGATGGCGACAACGCAATTCTTGTTCTTCCTGTAATGGCTGCATGGTCGATGGGACCTGAGCCATACGAAGAAATGTCTAAAAAGTATAGATTGGATTTCAGATTCTATGGATTTGAAAGCAGTGGATGCGTAAATCAGGAGATGGAAGTCATTGAAGGTAAAACAACCATCAACCGTGAAATTCGATTTGATGATTACCGTTGGGAATGCGCAGACCCGCTAATGGGAGGTTGAAAACATGGAAATTGAGGTTGAGATTTGCGACCGCTGCGGAGAGTGTTTTTCGTGGCACGACGAAGTAAACGGAATCCGAAAAGTGAAAATAAAAAAAACGCGGCTATGAATGTTCGCCAGACAGGTCGTTCGTTCTTTGCCCCTCTTGCATGGCTGCACTCAACGACTGGCTGAAAGGAGAACAGAAGTGAGTAAGAAAATTTCAGAAATTCTGCCCAAGACCGAAATCTTGGCGCAGTTGGCAGAAAAATCGTCCAAACTGGCACAGGCTGCATTGGAGCTACGCCGTGCGCTGGATGGCACGAACCCGACACCAAAAAGCGTTGCGGAGTGCGGAGCAAATCTGATGGAAGAATTTGCGGACATAAGTAACGCAGTCGATGCTTTATGCGATGCTTGGTTTGGAGATGACCTCGATTCCGAAAGCGAATTTTGGAACGCAGAGGGCGAAATTGAGACTGCTAAATACAAGCGTTGGCTCTCTTGCCTTGAAGCAAAGGAGCAGTCAGATGAATAAATTTGGAAACTGCCCCCTGTGCGGCAAACAGGTCAAGCCGACCAACCTCCGCAAAATCGCACGGCAGAACCAGTTGTACGGCTTTCGCATGGCTCTGGATGGCATCGCCGCCACATGGGGCGCACTGATTCAGAACCTTCGGTGCGATGCAGACCTAACCGATGAACAGGTACAGAAGATCATCCGCATTGGAGACAGGTACTGGGAGATGGTTGGGCAGTTCAAAAACGAGAGCATGACCCCTGACGAGTTTGCGGATTACATCACAGCAAAGTCAGAACAGGTCGAAAAAGAGCTGAGGGAAAGGTGGAGCTAATGGCAGTATTATCACACAACCAGATTGACGAAGCGATATTCTCAGACCCGAACGAGAATCACATCGTAGAAGCAACTTACAAATGCTTGCTATGCTGGACTGAAGTTAAAATCATTGACATGAGATTTGCAACGGCAGTCGTAAACAAAGGAAGAAACCCAGTGTGCCCAATCTGCGGAGAGGACATGGAATGCTCTAATTACGAGGTGGTAAACCGTGACTGATAAGGAACAGCTTGCGATCGCACGGTTGCAGGACGCTGCAAGGCTATCAGAGCATCGGTACAAGAAACCGCTCATGGTCACATACTCTGGCGGCAAGGATTCACAAGTGCTTGTGGCACTGGCTGAACGTGCCGGAATCAACTTTGAGGTGGTCAACAGCCACACCACAGCAGATGCGCCGGAGACGGTCTATTTCATCCGTGAGCAGTTCAAAGCGATGGAAGAACGTGGAATCAAATGCTCCATCGTCATGCCACGATACAAGGACAAGCCCGTGTCCTTGTGGACGTTGATTCCGCAAAAGCTAATGCCGCCCACACGACTTGTGCGGTATTGCTGTGCAGTTCTCAAAGAAAATACTGGACGCGATAGATTTATCGCTACCGGCGTTCGCTGGGCTGAATCCGCTCGGAGAAAGAATAGTCGTGGCGTGATGGAGCTGATGCACAAAGACAAAGAGAAGCGCATCATCCTCACGAGCGATAATGACGAGAAGAGAAAGCTGTTTGAAACGTGCAACGTCAAAGGCAAGATGACCGTCAATCCGATTATCGACTGGTCGGATGATGATGTGTGGGATTACACGCGCAGCGAACACTTGCCCATCAATCCGCTTTACTGCGAAGGACAGAAGCGTGTTGGCTGCATCGGTTGCCCTATGGCTGGTAGGGGGGGCAGACAGCGCGAGTTTATGCGCTGGCCTGCCTACGAAAAAATGTACATTTCTGCGTTTGAAAGAATGCTTGATGTCAGAAAAGCAAAAGGTCTGCCGTGCGATTGGCAGACCGGCATGGACGTTTTCCGCTGGTGGATGGAAGATGACAACATCAGTGGTCAGTTGAGCATGGATGATTTGATGGAGGATAACAATGTTTGAATTTGTAACTCGTTGGCTGGTCTGCTTGGTCCTGCTGGCTGTAGTGGTTCAGTCTGAACGGACAATCAAGAACATGGCAGACAGCCTATTTGAGAAACAGCAGTCAATGATTGTCTGGCTGTTCGTCAACGTGTGTCTGGCCGTTTGTACGGCTGTTGTGATGGGGTGGAAATGATGATTCAGGAAATCAACATGGTAGGGCGTGAAAGACTGGCTTTTCTGTATGGTCTTTATAGCGGCTATGTGGAATCCGAAACTGAGCTTAACGCCAAAGGCATTTATCAGAAAATTGCTTCCGAGTTAGCTTGGTGTTTGGGATTCAACGATAACGGCAGCAAATGTTATGAGATGAAAGGGGAATAACCAATGGACAACGAACTTTACTGCCCGATGAAACTAACCAGCAATCCGCTTGGTCGGTGCGTATGCGAGAAAGAAAAGTGCGCTTGGTGGATGTCAAACGAAAACTGTTGTGCCGTCCTCAATATGTCAAAAGCCTTAGATTACATGGGCGATAGACTTGTTCACTATTAAGCCGAAATGAGGTGATAACTCTTGGCAACACCCCCGAAGCGTGGTCGTGGCAGACCGCCGCTGACCGAAGCTGAAAAGAAAAAGCGTGAGAAGCGAGCGCAAAAGGCGAAAGAACAAGCCGCTGCGAAACGTGAAAAAGAGCGTGAGAAGAAGAAACAAAAGATGCTTAACGCGCGGAAATCTATCCGATCACAGGTGAGTAAAAAGGTGAAAGAACAGCAGGAGTTAGCAATCACGAGGTCCAAGATGATGAACACAGGGGATTTGCAATCAAAAATCGGCGATGAAGAGGACAAGAAAGTTGTTGGCATGATTGCGGCAAAGTATTTTGGCGACCTTCCGAGCGTGGACATGAACAACCCGATCGAAGTGCAGCAGCGACTTGACTTCTTCTTTGACGCTTGCATCGAAGCCAGAATCTCCCCTGTGGTGGAATGGATTGCGCTGGTGTTGGGCATCGAATGGCCTAGCCTGAGACAGATTATGACAGGCAAGCGCCGTGACGACAGTTTGCAGCAGAAGTACATCCTGAAGCTAATTCTGCAAATGCAGTCCATGTGGGCATACAACGGTATGTACGGTCAGGAGAATCCGGCAGAGTGGATTTTCCGAGCCAAGAACTACTTTGGTATGCGTGACAACGTGGAAGTCACCGTTGCGCCGCCTGAACAGCCGTTGGGCGATGCCCAGAGCGCAGAACAGCTCGCACAGAAGTACCAGACAGCTTTGCCGAAGGGGATTGACGTAGAGTACAAAGAGGTAAAAGACGATGCAGACTGACAGAGGAATCTACCACAAGCGAGTATGCGACCGCTGCGGAGCGGTACAGGGCGGCAGGATGATAAACCCTGACGAATACTTCAAGGACTGGGCGTGGCGCAGAGACACAGGCGACCTGTGCCCGGAATGCTATGCAGAGTATAAGCGAGTGATCGGGCGGTTCAATGCCAACAGAAGGAGAAAGAGAGGGCAGAGATTATGAAAAAGTGCGCTCTTTATAGATGCAAACAGTGCTTTGCAGTCATTGCGGACGAAAGCGATGTCAGAATCGACAAAGACATTGTTGATTGGATGTTTGAAAACGAAATGGAAGAAAGTAAAATTGGGTTTATCGCAAAATTCAAAATAAGCGATAAAGTTCTCATTCATCGTTGCGCCAATAACACTGTTGGCTTATGCGAGTTTATCGGATGGAAGGAGATAGAGGAATGAACTTCTACTGCACCACCGAACATTGCTCTTGCATGGGTATCAAGCAGTTCTCTGCTGGAAAGGCTATCCGATGCACGGCAGAATCCTGCAAGAACAAATCTGAGCCGTCCTGTGACTCTTGCAAATGGTACGCAGAGCCGGAATGTGTATGCGTGAACGACCAGTCAGAACACGTTGCAGACTTTGTGTGGGATGAACGTGGATGCAAGGAATGGGAGAAGAAAGAGAATGAGTAATCTTGGAAATGCGTTGATTGTGGTTTTAGCTTCTTTTCTGGTTGGAACATTTATATGTGGAATAGCATATCTCATTGAAAAGATTTTAATATGGGATATATTTTTGAACGAAATTCCTGATTGGAATAAAAAGGTTTTTGCAGATGCAATCATCCACATCATAGTTTATTTGATTGGGTTTGCGACATTGTATGCGATGTACAAGGCAGGAGTATAAAAATGACAGCAGGGGAGAAAATCAGGAAGCACAGAAGAAAATTAAATATTACTCGCAGGGATTTTGCCAAAGAAATTGGCGTTCCAGTAAGATTTATGACTGAAGTTGAACTTGATGTTAGAAATCTGCGAGATGATGAATATGAAATTATCGCCAACGCTTTGCAATGTAGCGTTTCCGATATAATGCCTGACGTTCCTAAGTATTTAGTAAATCTACAAGATGATGGATTTGGCGATATTTGCGAATGTGCGGTATGTTATTGCCTGTGCAGACCGACAAGCAGAACAAAATATGTTTGCGACTATATTACGCCACTTTTGCCAAATCTGCCTGATGATACGCTTGAATATATCAAAAAGGATATTGATGATAGAAAGAGCGTGTACTTTTTGTTTGACAAAAGTTTCGACTACGAAGAATGGGATAAATTTTACGATGCTGTTTGCGCAGAAATCGAAAGGAGAAATCCATGAGCTATGATATTTCACTTTGCGACCCCGTAACGCACGAACCGCTCAAAGCGGATAGTACGCATTTTATCGCTGGTGGTATGCGCGCTATGGGCGGAACGAAAGAACTGTGGCTCAACGTCACCTATAATTACGGTCACTTCTATTATCAACCGGAAGTGTTTGGTGAGAACGGCATCCGCTCCATCTATGGCAAAACAGGCGCAGAGAGCATCCCAATGCTGGAAAAGGCGATTGCCGCACTGGGTGATGATGTGGACGATAGCGACTACTGGAACGCCACAGAGGGCAACGCCAAACGCGCTTTGTATGGTTTGCTGGCGTTTGCAAAGATGCGACCTGACGGCGTATGGGATGGAGATTGAAAGGAGAAAAGAACAATGAAGAAAGCAATTTTATCTGTAGCATTGGCGGCATCTATCGCATTGTGCGGATGCACAGAAGCATCTCGTGTGAATCACAATATTTCGCAACAAGCAAAGAATTTCAACGTCACTCGCAGATTGTCTGTTGTTAATGCAAGAACTGATACGCCGATGCTTGAAATAATCGGGAACATGGACATTTCCAATAACAGCAACAATGAACTTGTGGTGACTATTGAATTGCCCGATGGCACATACAAAAAGCATTACGTCTATCTTAACGAGTACACAATGTACATTGTGGAGGATTTGAGCGGTTCTGACGTGGACAAGTATCATTACGAAATCAACATCTTGCCGCAGCAGTTACAAAACTTCGTTCTCACCTACAATCCGTAAGCGGGGTATCGGATAATGGCTAACACACTTTGGCATCCAGCAAGCGAACAGCCACGAGAGCGAACGCAGCCTTTGTTGCTTGCGACTAAGACAACGTGGCGTGATGGCAATGTAAAAATGTTGCAAGGACTCTCGCCGACAGCGTACTTTCTTGGCTGTTACGCAGACGGTCAGTTCTGGGACGAGATAGGCGAGAGACTGCCGAAAAATGTGACAGTGACGCATTGGATGGCGTTTCCGATGGTATGAGGTGATGAGCATGAACAATTGGATTAGTGTCAAAGATAGATTGCCCAATATTCCGAAAAACGATTTTGCTAGTGATTATGTTCTGGTTCACGACAAAGAAGCTGGTGACTGGGTAGCCTATTATGATTCAGGCGGTGATTGGTGTGAAGCAAGAGAGTGCATCCCATTCAAAAATGTTACACATTGGATGCCTATGCCTGAACCGCCTACGGAGGACTAAATATGGATGGATTTGAAGCATTAACAGAAGCGATGAACCGATGTGCTGCATCAGCTGAACATTTTGCAAATGCTGTCAGACAGTCCGAAACGCAGTGCGGTTACATCAAGCAGAAGCGCAATCGACCTGTATACCGTAAAGGTGCAAAGCTACATGAAGTTTTCAAACAAATTATGAGAACGAGAGAGGGATTCAAGAAATGACGCTTGACGAAAAAATTGTGGTGTCCGCTTACACTGGATATTTGATGTGTGACTTTAACGAAGTTCACAGGTACATTGAAAATCTGCTAGGCAGACCTGTATTTACACATGAGCTTGCACTAGACGTGATTGAGGATGAAGTCAGGGAGAAATCCAAAGATGATTTTCTGAAAATTTGTGCGGACAAGGAAGTCCGTCTTGGCTTGAAGAAAGGGTAAAAAATGAAAGAACTCAAGAGATGCCCGTTCTGCGGTAGGAAAGTGGCTATTGCAGAGACAGGGACTGATGCAAGGAAGTGGATGTTTATTACGAGAGCGAACGGAGAAAACAAATGCACTTGCCGTGTTTTTATGGAAAGTGGGGAGTATTGGTTTGATTGCTCCGAAAAGGATAAAGAAAAAATTAAAGCTGACCTTATCGAAGCATGGAACAAACGCTACAAAGAGGATTGAGCATGGACAAAAAACGAGACAGCTTTACATTCCAACGATACTACTTTGAAGCCATCGCCACACTCAAAAGTAAAGAGAAGTTGGAACTCTACGATGCAATCTGTGCATACGTTTTTGAAGAAAAAGACGCAACTTTGAACTCAAAAAAAGCAGAATCTTGTTTCATTTTGATTAAGCATCTGCTCGATGAAGAGTTGAAAAGAAGCGATATTGCGTCAAAAGGATGGTTTACACGAAAGTCATCTCATCCTCATGTCATAAATGAGATGAAAGTCAGCTCATCTATGAGTTCAAAGTCAGATGACAATGAACCCGTTGTATCAACTGACAGTCAGATGGACGTCAAGACCTTGCCGGAGAGTGTAGTCAAAAAGAAACCTGACATCTTCTCCGACTTTGCTCATGGAGATAAAGCCCTGCTGGAATCCCTGCGAGAGTTCGCACAGATGCGTACAAGAATCAAGAAGCCTATGACAGACCGGGCAAAACAGATGCTCTGCAACAAGCTAGAAAAGTTTGATCGGCATGATTGGAAAGCCATCCTTGACCAGAGCATCTATGCCGGATGGCAGGACATTTACGCATTGAAACAGGATAACCAGTACGAGCAAAGTACGGAGATGGAGTTTCCTAGACTATGACAATGGACGTTCAAACGGTATTTATCGGTGCGCTGATGCTCTGCAAGCCGGGCGTTGTGGATGAAATCATACCAGACCTTGAACTTGATTTATTCAGACCTGAGCTGAGAGACGCTTTTGCGGCTGTTCAGGGCTATTGGACGGCTAGAGGTAAGATAGATATAGTCGAGATAAACACGCAGCATCCAGACGTAGCGCAGACGCTCTTGGCGTGTGTACAAACCTGTGAATCAGAGTGTGTGCGAATTGACAGGGAGCAGATGCAGCGTTGGGTACAGCTTATCAGAGAACAAGCCGCACTCACTCGTGTGCAAAGTCTGGCATTTCAGATGACCAGCGAGCTTACCGACTATTCTGATCTATCAGACATTTACCAGCAGATGGGCGAAGCAATGAGCCTGAAAGCTGAGGAAGAAGATGCGTGGACATACGAGGATGTGCTGAACGACTATGTGCTTCACATGGACGAGAAGCCTGTGTACATCAAGACAGGCCTAGAGCGTCTGGATGAAGCGTTGCACATCTCACCGGGTGATTTCATCATCATCGGCGGCAGACCGTCTGCTGGCAAGACAGCCCTGTCCTTGCAAATAGCAGCAAGCATGGCAAAGCAGAACTATACCGTGTACTATTTCAGCCTAGAAACCAGCAAACGCAAGCTGGGTGCACGTCTGATGGCTAATCAAATATACTGCCCTTTGGACACGGTGAAAAATAAGGCGGTCAGCTTGAATGAGATTGACGGACAGGCAAAGAACATGAAAATGCCCTTATATATCCGCTCCGCTGCCGGAAAGAACGTGGCGTGGATGAAGGCTCAGGCTCTCCGTAAAAAGGCTCAGGTCATCTTCGTAGACTATCTTCAACTCATCCACGAAACAGGCGCAAAAGACAGATATGCCGCCATTACAGCTATATCCATTGCCCTGCACGAACTGGCACAGACCACAGGCATTGTCGTGGTGGCACTGGCACAGCTCAATCGAAACCCATCCAAGCCCGGAGCAACGCCTACTAACTCCGATTTGCGAGAGAGCGGACAGATTGAACAGGACGCTGATGCAATTATCCTTCTGTCCGGCGATAACCCCGACAAGTACCTGTTTCGGCTGAGCAAGAACAAAGAAGGCGAGATAGGCGACCTTCCAATCACGTTTAACAAGCAGATTCAACGGTTCCAAGAGTACACTTGGATGGACTGATACCGTCTGAACCCCATAAATATTTTTCACTACACAAAATACAGGAGGAAAACAACTATGGCACTTACCAACATCGAACGTGAGACTATCATCAACTTCAACGCAGCGGAAGATACCGCAGAAATCTACACGGCTGACCCGGTTTACATTCGCAAGCTGGACAAGCTCTGTGAGCAGTTCCCCGACACATACAAGTTTATGGCGGAGCTGTCTGCCAAGCGGTGCAAGGAATCCAAGACCTATTCGATGCCGAAACGTCTTGTGAAGTTCCGGTCGCCTGTCACTCGTGAGATCAGCGAAGAGCAGCGTGAAGCACTGGCAGAGCGTCTGCGTAAGGCAAGAGAAGCCAAGAATATCTAATCTTAGCTCGTACAACTACAAAACTACTGTATCAGAAAGCATGGAATGGTGTCAGGTGGTAAAACTACCCTCTGCGACTATTCTATGCTTTTTTCTCTTGTTATTTATCAGGTGAAAACGGCAAGGTCTGAATTTGAGAAAGAATCGTCTAATCGCAGGGCTGATTGAGACGAAAGCAAGATGTGTGAGACGAAAAAACGCTTCGAGTATCACTTTCGGAAATGGCTTTCAAATTTTTGTCCCCTTTCCCCCTTGTTTCCTCTTTCCCCCTTTTGTCCCCCTCTTTCCCCTACAACCCCTATTACCCCCTATAATCCCCCTAACATCTTCCGTGCTCCCCCTTTCCCTCCCCGTGTGTTTAGCGCGTCCGCGGGCGTTATATGCGCTAGCGCGCGCGTTGACGGAGCCGGGTGTGCCACGATAGTTCAAAAGTGAATAAATAACAGTTATGCGAAATTGCAAACTGGCTCTTTCCCCCTACAACCCTCTATCTCCAAAAGTTACACCATTAGCCAGCAGAGCAGACCGTAGGCGAGAGCTGGCGTGAGGTTCGGACTGGTGGATGGCCTACGACTATTCCACATGGAGAATTGACTTCATTTTGTAGCAAGTAAAATATGTAGAAATGTTGCAAAGACTATTCCTAGCAAAACGCTATGAATTAAGCTGAATACCATAGTGCGTTACTGGGAATTAAATCGAGCAGGAAAAGACCAAATCGGATGATACGACTATTCCAGCAAAATAATCCCTAGATAGTTACTAGGATATATAAGCGTATATTATAATAAGTACGGTTGGTATACGAATTTGGTATGGCTAGGTGAGAATAAAATTGACAGGTGTCTTGACACATATTGATTTTGTGGAGGTCTGATGGCTTAGCGACTATCGCCCCTCTCTTTTTCTAAAAGGCGAACGACTATTTGACGATAGCTCGCAAGAAAACCTTGCGACTATTACTCTGCGACTATCAGCGGACAGCTCGTTACTATACTATATATAGGACTTTCAAACGGTGGTCATCTGATGACTTTACGACTATTCCACGACTATTTGCCGGGAGAAACTACGACTATTGGCTACGACTATCCCAGTCGGAACGCTGCGACTATTGCTGACTTCTATTAGCTATCGGGCGAAAGCCCGAAAAGAGAAGCGGCGACAGCCGTCAATGGTTCCGCGCCGCCCGCCTGCTGTCGGGTCTGCCCTCTGCCCTTGCTGCTGGACTGCACCGCCGCTGGGTGGAGTATGCCAGATCGTCGCCGGGTTGACCCCTACACCGGATGCAAGCCGGATGCACTGACCCGCCGCCGCTGGCATGGTCTGGGCTATGCTGTACCGGCAGGCATTGATCTTTAACAGGGGCGCACCCTTTTATATACCTTATTATAATAGGGCGGCTGTGCTGCCCTGCACAGCGTCCGGCGTGGCGGTTGTATCTGGTATCGGTGGAGGTGCAGCGCTTAACGGTATGCTCTCCAACGTGTCGCAGGCGGTGTATAGGCGGCTTGTGTGTTTGCTGTATTGTGTGCGCTGGAATAGGGCAAATTAACGGAAACGCCGCTGCAAAGCCCTGTAAACGGTTTTGGCTCTGTGGCAGTATAATTGCACGGACGGCAGAAAAGCCACTGTAAACGCTTGTATATGGCTGCATTGCAGCAGGGCAAAATAAAAGCCCTGCACCCTCAGCAGATGCAAGGCAAAAGAAAAGCCCCGCCACGCTGGCGGGGTAGGAATTATTTATTTTTTTCTTCAAGATTTGCAAGGGCGGCGCAAAGCTCTTGCGTTTCCTCTTCTGTCAAGTCGTATTCTGCGCGGAGCTGTTCAGCGTCTGCACTTCTCCACCCCCCATCATACAGGGCGGCGGCGCTGCTAGAAACGTCTTTTAACATGGTTTTTCCTCTTTTCCGGGCTTTGCCCTTTTTTATAGTATATCATATCGCAAGCCCTAAAAACAGGACTTGCAGAAAGTTTTTGCCCTTTTGGGCTGGGGCGGGGTCGACGTGAATGCGGGTCAGAAACCAAACATACTTTGCATTGTTTTGAGCGCGTCAACGTAATATCCCTTGGGTTGCTCCTCCTTGTTGTATCGGTTAATCATCATGCGGAGTGTGTTGATATCTTGCATCAACAGTGATTTGTAACCGTGTTTTTTGTCCAAAGCGATGAGTTTGCGTTGCATTGCGATGTCTTGAGCGCTGGGTTTGAGATAGTTTGCCATTTTAGCAGCCCTCCTTAACAATCGTACAAGCGCGGCGGAATGCGGGGTCCTGGTTGAGCGCGTCGCAGAGGTCAAGATCTACCGTATCGCCGTTAATAGGGAGAGTAACAGAGTAGCCGTACGAAACGCCATACAAAAGACGCTCTGCCGGGCTGTATTTGTCCGGCACGGTGACGGATACGACGTCAGATACGCCGTTGCTATTGTAATTATATTGCGGGGTGTGCTCATGTGCCAGGACGCCATAATTAGCAAACAATTTGATTATCATATAATACCTCCTGCGGCTTGTGCCGTCTTGTTGATTAGATTATACCACACTGCAAGCCCCATTAGATGGACTTGCAAAAATATTTTTGCCCTTTTGGGCTGGGGCGGGGTTGCTTTACGGTGCAGCCCCGCTAAAGTGTCCGGGTGGCGTCACTTCGACGCTTTAAACAGCGCCGAAAAAAACCAGAAAAAGAACAAGATACACGAGAATATCACTTGTTTGCACCTCCCATTTGTGCCAATTCAAAATTATTGTATTCATCAAGCCACGCAAGCGGCAAACCGCGCAAATAATCAATGTAAGTTGTTAACGTTTCATTGTTTGGGTTTTCGTTGTGCGCTTTAAGCGCATTCACGGTTTTGCTAAAGTATTTGAGTTTATCCGCGTTCATGCGTGAACCTCCATTCTAACACCGAAATTGGTAAAGGTGCGGCGCTGTGAAATTGTGACGGGCTCAAGCCCTGCTGTGCCGATACCATAGCGGGCGCACTCTTTGGCCGTGTATAGTTCGCCGCCGATTAAATACCGCTTGACCTTGCCACAGTAGGCGCCAGCGGGCACAACCGCCCGCCCGTCAAGCCCTGACGGAACACGATAATATAACATAATTTACGCCCCCTTATACCACGCTAAAACGCTTGTACGTGGTTTTGCTGCTGCATTCTGCATACACATCAGGGTGCAGCGTCTTGAGTAGCTTGCTATCCAGTCGGACGCTCTGCACGTCCTTATAGATAGCTTTTGCGGTGCCTTGCGCCATCTCCGGTGCGCCCTGCATCATGCAGATAATATCTGCCTTGATTGACTCGTTCATTGCTTCCAGCTCTTCTAACAGCCGCTTGTTTTCGCGGTATTCGTTCACTTTTTCTTCAAACAACGTCATTTTTTGGCCCTCCTTAGCTGTTGAGAAATGCGATCATAACCAGCGCGCCGCTGACCATGCCGCCAACATACCAGATGGCGGCCCATTGGGTTGCATCAAGTACCAACATATTACTGCACCCCCTTGCAATACAGGCCGTTGGCGCGGCAGATTTTGCGAATACGGTTGCAAGCCTGATACAGTGCGCGGGCTTGTACGTCAAGCCACGTTTCGCGGCTGTTGGGCTCATACGTCCCGCCGTGCTTGCGCTTGAGCTCGGACGGGGTGCAGACACGGGCGGCAATATCGGCGTTGTAGCAGAGTGAGCAGCCGCCGTTGCTGTACTGCTCCCAGCAGCTTGCACCGTTGAGCGCCCACCGCTCAAGCTCTGCGCCGTCAATCGGGAGCCGTTCCGCGTCGTTGGCATACCACTGGATATCTTCCAGCAGATCAAGAGCGTATAGGGTGACAGCCTTATCCCATGTGCTGCGGTCGTGGCGGGCATTGAGTTCGGCGCGGATGGTATCTGCAAGTGCAGTATAATCAATAGCTTTTTTCATGGTTTTTGTCCTCCTGTTTTGTGGTGTGGTGGTGTACATCCTCTGTACATTTACTATTATACACGATTAAACGTACAAGTCAATAGTATATTCAAGATTAAACGTACAAGCATATAAAAACGTTGCACACGCAACATACAAGCACTACACGCCCCAGCGCTTGCCGCCGTTTCGATCGTCCCCGCATGGTCTGCCCTGCTGCCTGTGATGTGCAGTCCGTTCGGGTGCGCTGGGGGCTTGGGTCTCCACCGGCGGGGTATACAGCCACCGCCCAGCCCCGCCCGGTCAGTCTTTCAACCACCGAAAAAATAAAAAAGGCTCAAAACACACCCCCACCCATATCTCAAGTTCCAAAAATTTCCCGCAAAAACAAAAAGACCACTACAAAGGGTCTGTATTCTGTGCTATACTTGCCTTACAAGCCTTGAAAGGGAGGAATCTGTAAAATGAAAAAGCCGATTTATAAACGCTGGTGGTTCATTCTGCTGGTTATTTTCGTATTCCTTGCATATCTTGGAAGTTCAACGAGTAGTTCTAGCAGCGTAAAGGAAGGATTTGAGGAAGGCTACAAGGACGCAACGGCATCGTCTAGCAAAGCAACCTCTGAATCCGTTTCGTCCTCTGCTGCGGCATCTGATTCGTCCGTAGCCGATGAAAGCAAAGCGATAAAGTCTTTCTTGAAGCGGAATAAAGAAGTGAACGAAACCTTTGCAAAGAACCTTGCAGACGCACTGGATTCGACTGGTCTCGGCTATACGTTGGATGATATAAACTGGCTTGAGCAGACGGATGATTGGGCTGCTGGTAAGCGTTACAATGCACAAGTCGATATGAAGGATTATATTCAGATTGCTACGATTGGCGATGAAATTTACTCTATCAAAAATACTCAGAACAACAAAATTGACGATTTCATTTATAAAAATGATAGTTTGCATCCTGACGCTGGCGATGTTTCTGACGATTCTATACTGTTGACAGACGGCGAACTTGGCGATTATGGAAAAGAAGAAACCACAAAAAGCGGCTATAAGTATATTCGATACACCATCCCTGCTGGAAACTATACAGTCGAGAACAAAGCAAAACAGTCTATGATTTTCGTTGTATCGGATTCTAACTCTGATGATGTTAGCGCAACGCTTCAATTAAATAGCGCCGGAGAAAAAGGAAGCTTAACCATTAAGAGTGGTTATCACATTGAATTGTCCATGTACTCACAGGTTGCATTGACCCCTGATAAGTAACGAAAAAAGCCAGCGGCTAGATGTTCTCTAACCACTGGCTTTTCTTATGGGCTATTTACGATTTAAGTGTTGGAAACATGATAGGAGCGCTGACTTCTTCCTTTTCCCTGAGAATGTCGAGCAAACAATCATTGTATCCCATTGAATAGCTGTCCTCGCAAAAATGTTGTACGGACGTTGCAGCGCTACACTTACAACCTCTCTTGACCGCTTATCCTCTGGCATGATGATTTCTAATGTCTGATTAAGGATTTCATGGCTTTTTTCTAAAACGGCTTTGTGCTCTTCATTCTCAGCTTGTAGCCGAAACATTTCTTCCGAGTAGTCCATCAGCACGTCTCCATTCTAATCTGCTCGCCAACAGGCAGATAGCCCGCTTCTTTGAGCTTGCTGTAAATGAACTTCTGACCGGCTCTTGTCCAGCGAGTGACCTCTTTCGTCTTGCCGTTCGGCAGCTCGATCGGATGCCCGACAACATATCCGTTGCCAAGATACTTCTGGTAAGGAATCCACTGTTTGTTCACAGTATGTTGGATGCCAAGCCCTCTAAGAATCTGGTTCAGCTTTCGTGCGCTCATGCCGTAGTTCATGGCAATCTGCGTTGTAGTCAGGCTTTCATCAGAAAGCAGCATAGCCTTTGCGTAGTCAGAATCAGGCTTCATCTTGGCGTTTTCCACTTCCAAAGCCTTTACTTTCTTGCGCTCCGTGTCTATAACACTGTTGGCAGCAATCAGAGCGCGGCTCAATAGCATCTCCGTGGATTCAGGCTCTGGATTGGTGAGTTTCTGCTCCATCTGATTGAAAGCATCAATGTATTTGAGTTTCCATTCAAGGGCTTCCTTGCCAGTGAATCCCATAGCAAGCAAGGTGAAGCCGTCACGGTTCATCAGGTACATGGGGTAGCTCTGGCCGTTCTGCTCATGGACGTACTCGGTCTTGTAGAACATGGGGGTCTGCCCAATTTTCGGCATACCCTTCAAAATGCTCTCGATAGCGTCTAAAACGTGTCGATGGGCTTTCCCAAAGTTCTCCGCTACTTCGCGGCTGGAAACGACAACCTGTCCGTTCTCGCTGATAAGATTGATAGCATATTTAACCTTTTGTTCCATAAAAACTCCTATGGTTCTTGCGGAACAAGCCAATTCCTGCTATAATAAGGCTGGAACAGCTTGTTCCAGTGTGGTTCATGATACGTTCGCTTCTGTCGCCAAACTTCAGCGGACGTATCATTTTTCGTTTTCATCGGTCTCCGGGATTGGATGCAGCGTAAAGAACGCATCTCGAAGCGCAAAGGACAACGATACGCGCTTCTTGATGCAGTACGCTTGCAAATGCTCAAACTGCTTGTCAGTCATACTGATCGTCAGCGTTCGCTTGAACCGCTCGGCGTAAGGGCTACTCATGTTTATTCACCTCCTTTCATTTGCTGGTGATGTTAGTATAACCTCATTTTGTGTTAAGTCAAGAAAAGAAGTGCTACATATAGCACTCGATAGCGTTGATGTCAAAATTTGTAGACTTGCACAAAACTCAGCCCTTATTTTTGGTTACTCCCGCTTCGTACCCTGCCCGGTAGTTTAGTTCGGACAGTTTGCCCAGCGCTTCTGCGTACTCCCTGTCCTCGCTGGTCGGCTCTTTGCCGTGGGCGAGGGTTTTCAGAAATTCTTCGGTTGTCGTGGGAAAGTTCATGTTTTTTGCTCCTTTCTATTGCAGAAACCGTATGCTTCTGCTATAATAATTGACAGAAACCGAGACTGCGCCCTTGGTTGCGCAGCTTCTGTTTTGTGGTGGAATAGGTCGTCAGTACTACTTTGGACGGTGGAGCTGACGGCCTATTTTTTATGCCACAAAGGATAAATCCACTGTTGTTGGTCGATTCATCATGTGTTCTGCTGTCTTAGATTATAGACGCTTGGTATATAGTTGTCAACAGCCCAATTTGTATAATTTGTATCAGATATTTCTGATTTTTACGCATTCTAACGTAAATTTACGTTATTTGATAGTACTTTCGTAAACGGATTAGTTTACCCTAGTTATAGTAACTTGAAAATTATTTTTCGATAATTCGTAAGGCTACTATTCAAGTATACAGTTTGTAAAGCAACGAAAAAGTTTACAGCCCTTTGACCACCCTATTGATAGTAAAAAGCTAAAAATACGCAAACTTTCTCTTGACGATTAAACGTACATAGTGTATAATAGGGTCAAGAAAGAGAGCTGGTAAAAATGAAGAATGTGGCTGCGTATGTCAGAGTTTCTACGGATGGGCAATGTGGCGAAGATAAATTCGGAATGGAAGCCCAGAAAGAGCAAATCGAAGAATACTGCCGCAAGAATGATATGAATATCATCAAGTGGTTTACTGATGCTGGCGAATCTGGCGCAAAGGAAAGGCCGGGATTTGACAGTATTGTGTATGGCGATGTTTCTAATCCTCCATATGAAGCGGTTGTTGTTGCAAAAAGTGATCGAGTTGCAAGAGACATCAACGTTTATTATTATTACAAGATGCTTCTGCTCAAAAAAGAGATTTCTCTTATTAGCGTTGCGGAAGATTTTGGGAAAATGGGAGTTTTTTCTACAATGCTTGAAGCTTTTACCCTTTGCTGCGCTCAAATGGAGCGTGAGAACATCACGAAAAGGACTTCTAGCGGCAGAGCCATTAAGGCTGCAAGTGGCGGCTATAGCGGCGGCAAGGCTCCTATGGGGTACGAGGTTAAGGATGGTGAACTTTCAATCAAAGAAGATGAAGCGATAATTGTTCGTCGTGCTTTTGAATTGCGTGATGCTGGCAATACAATTCGTGGCGTAGCGGACAAATTGAATGAAGAAGGTTACTGCGGCAGAAATGGAAAGCCGTTTACATCTAGCACAATTCAATCCATTCTTGGAAACAGAAAGACCTATGAGGGCTATTACCGTTACGGTAAAAGTGATGAATGGGTGAAAGGAAAGCAAGAACCTATTTTATAAAAAATATGGAGGATATTTTTATGATTGAAAAGAAAGTTGAAGATTCAACTGCTTGCAATGCGTTTATGAAGAACGCAACTGCTGTAATTCTTGAGTATGTCCTTGAAGTTGGAATTGATAAAGCTGTTAAAGATTGCGTTAAAGATAGTGAAATTGTTCATTGTTTTCCTCATCTTGAATCCTACGCAAAGGAACACGGATTTATCTAACCCGCCAGACATGGTATCGGATTGCTGAACAGAACAAGTGAAATTGTTCGCAACCTAGAATAAAACAGAATGAGAAAGGAAAAGCGACATGAAACCCGTAAAATTGTCAGAACAGAGTTTGAAACTCATTGAAACGCTGTGCGATTACACCAACAAGCCTGATATTCTTAACGCTGTCGCAGACGCCTTGTATTATGACGCAGATGAATTGAAGCGCAGGCTAAACCAGCTTGCAGAAGAAGTCAAATAAACTGTGCAACCCATTTATTAAGATGGATTTTAGTAAATAATTTTCTAAAACAGCATTATAAAAACCGAATATTTGATTTTTGTGCAGTTGTAGGCACTCTTTACATTTTCAGGTAGGGGGTGCCTATTTTTTATGCAGCCAAAACAGTGCATTGCCATTATCGCCAGCATCAAAGCGTATGCAAAGCAGAATCCGACAGAAGCACAGGTCTATGAGGACTGGTTTCAGGCGGTGGTGAACCTGAGAGACGCTTTGTCACAAGACAAGCGGTTCGATGCCTACAAATACTCTGGTGAGCTGCGCTCTGTCTGCGCGGCCATGATGGGGAAGATGAAAACAAGCGAGGACGTGGCGAAGGTTTATGACATTATCAGCCGGACGTACCTGTTTGAAGCGAAGGATGTATTCGACAGCTATTGCATCTACCTTGAATGGAATCGTGCGCCAGAGAAGAAGTTCTATCAACCCAGACGCAGAGTGCTGAAAGTGCTAGCAGACGACCTAGAGGACTTGTTTTATAAGCGGATAGATTTCTTGGGGGTCAGTCTTCCGGCTCGCGTAGGCAAGGCTTTGAGTGATGATACGCCGATTTTAACAAGAAGTGGGTGGAAGAATCACGGCGATTTGCAAGTTGGCGATGAAGTTATCAGTCCGAAAGGCCAGTTTGTAAAGGTGCTGGCTGTATCTCCTAAGTGCCAGCTTGATGTGCGATGCCATTTCTCTGACGGCACATACATTGACTGCCACGAAAACCACGAGTGGCCGGTCTTTAACCGCCATAAGAACGGATTTGATGTGGTCGAAACCAAGCGGATGATGGAGGATTATGTTACCGATACAAAAGATGGCATAAGATTCTGTTATCAGGTTCCGTTCAAAAATTTTGTTGAGGGAGAATATAAGAAACTGCCTGTTGAGCCGTACACATTGGGCGCATGGCTTGGCGATGGCCGCAACCAACACCCGGATATTTGCGAGCCGCCTTGTGATCGGGTAATTGTTGAGCGCGTCATTAACGATGGATACCCGGTTAGTTGGCATACGGTTCACAAGGACACTGGTGTTGAATACTACGGATTCTCTGGTTTGCGACAAGCACTTCAAAAAGGCGATATGTGCCATAGTCACCGCCGCTGCGTGAAGCACATCCCAGAAGAATACTTCACAGCCAGCATTGCACAGCGTATGGAATTGCTTGCCGGTCTGCTCGATACAGACGGTACGTTACGGGCAAAAGAGCATCGGTACGCTTTTTCTACCACAGAGCCGCAAATGAGAGATGATTTTGTCACGCTGGTTTCTACTTTTGGATGGAGATGCAGCGTGGTTGAATATCCACCTCGTGTATCGTCTAGTGGCATTAAAGGCAATCTGACAGTCTATTCCATCTCTTTTAATCCTACCTGCCCCATTCCTTGCGTTGTTCCTCGCAAGCAGTTAAAGGAGTTTTCCAAACCTCGCCGTGTGGCGTTTTGCGGGTTTGAGCGCATCGAGCCGAAGCAAGGCAACTGCATTCAGGTTGAGGGCGGCGTGTATTGCGCTGGCAAACGGCTAATCCCTACCCATAACAGTACGCTGTGCATTTTCTTCATCACATGGCTTATGGGCAACCGCCCGGACGTTGCATCGGTCATGAGCGGACATTCCGACAAGCTGACGAATGGATTCTATGGCGAAGTGCTGTCTATCATCACTGACCCTGTGACCTACAATTGGGGCAAAATCTTCCCTGACGTTCAGCTTGTGGACAAGAGCGCAAAGGACGAAAGCGTTGACCTGAACCGAAAGAAGCGTTTTCCCACCCTGACTTGTCGCTCTATTGGCGGCACGCTGACTGGCGCAGTTGAAATCGGCGAGGGCGGCGTTCTGTACAGCGATGACTTGATCGAGGACTTGGAGGAAAGCTTGAATGTTGAGCGCCTGAACAACAAGTACGATGCCTACTTAAACCAGTTGAAAGACCGTAAAAAGCAGGGCGCATTGGAATTGATGGTCGGTACACGCTGGAACGTGCTTGACCCTCTGGGGCGCATCCAAAGCCAGTATGCAGACAACCCAAAGTATAGATTTCGGGTGATTCCCGCTGTGGACGAGAACGGACACAGCAATTTCAATTATGACTACGGCGTGGGATTTGACGATGCCTACTATGCCGACATGAAAGCCAGTATTGACGATGCAACATGGTGGGCAAAGTACATGGGCAAGCCTTATGTGCGTGAAGGTCTGCTGTTTCCTGCTGATGAGCTGCGGTATTTTAACGGTGTTCTGCCTGATGGTGAGCCCGATCGGAAGCTCATGGTCATGGATATTGCATGGGGTGGCGGTGACTTCACCGCCTGTCCTATCGCTTATGTGTACGGCGATGCCGTGTTTATTCCAGACCTTGTGTTCAATAATGGCGATAAGACCGTGACCAGACCGGAAGTCGTGGGCAAAATCATCCAGCACAAAATCAACGTGGTACGCGGCGAAGCCAACAACGGCGGTGATGAATACTGTGATGTGGTAGACAGCCAGCTCCGGCAGCAGGGATACCACTGTTCTGTCCGTAGTCAGCGCGCGCCCAGCGGTCAAAGCAAGCTATCCAGAATCATCCAGTATGCGCCGGACATCAAACGGTTCTATTTCCTTGACGAGAAGCACCAGTCGAAAGAGTACAAGGCATTCATGGAACAGGTGACGATGTTCACGCAGCTTGGCAAAGTTCCGCACGATGATGCCCCGGATAGTCTGGCGCAGCTTGCCGATGAACTTTACAATGGAATCAGTAAAATTGAGCCTGTCAAGAGGCCTTTTTGAGAAAAGTGTCATATATAGCAGTGCTTGGAAACAAAAATTTGATTTTGGGTTGCATTTTGGCTTAAAATATAAACAGGAAGATTTGCAACTTCCTCTAATGTATTGCATTGACGTGGTTTTAGTCATTTTTACTCGTCAGTTTGTTGCATTACACTCCTTTCTCATTTACCCGCGACAGCTGCCTTTCTCTGTCGCGGGGATTATATGTTGCGTTTTCGAGTGGACGAAACGTTGTTTGTACTCCCCCAACTGACACGAAGCGGTTCAAACCCGCTACGCAGCACAACGATTCTCTTGCTTTGCGTGGACATATTCTCCTGATAATACCTCTGCCGTTATTCCTGGCTCTCGATGCAATGCTTTTAAGATTTTTCACATTGCAAAGAGCAACGGCTTGCTAAGCCAGGCTTTTATGTTGCATTAGCTCAGTATGGCTAGAGCATCCGGCTCATAACCGGACCTACATTGGTTCAAATCCATTATGCAGCACCAAAATTGCAGCTTCCCGTTTTACGTCTGTCCGACAGCAGAATGAAACGGCTGCAATGGTTTTCTTCGGGCGAAGAATAGCACGGCTGGAAGTGCGAATAGTTTCCCAGTAGCTTCTGACAGGTCTGTGCTCAACAGCCTGTTTCCAGAAATCCAACGAAAGGAGCGCTCATGCTAGTTAGAATCTGTTGTCCTTGTATCCGGCAGAACCCCATCTATAAGAACGTCCGCTGCAACCGCTATCTTGGCGAAGTGGACGGACGATACCATTTCAAGTGTGACAGATGCAAGGGCGTTATCGAAGGAGACACAAGGGAAGGATGGGTGAAAATCATCCATCCACCCGAAAAGTAAATAGCTTTTGAAGCGCAGTTTTGGCGCAGTGAGATAGACCTTAACAGGTTTTTCTTGCTGCGCTTTTTTATTTTGCCAGGAAGGAGAAACACATGGCTGAGTATCAGATGGTTGTTGGCGGCTTTTTGAATGAGCCGCTGACCGGGCGCAGACCGATTGAAACGCCGGAGACGGAAATCAATCGGGCAAACGTGCTGAAAGTGGTCACGGGCAAGGCAGATCCTATTCATCTGCTGAACAAGAACGAGATCCGCTTTCTGCACAACTACTACTTGGGTAGCCAGCCTGTCCTCGAACGCACGAAGGAATACCACGCTGAAATCACCAACCGCATTGTAGAGAACCATGCCAATGAATGCGTGGGCTTCTACACAGGTTACATGAGTGGCACTCCTTGCTCTTATGTGCGGTCTGAAACGGCAACTGGTGACGGTGAGGAAATCGCTCGCCTGTCCAACGCCTTGCAGTATGAGGGAAAGGATGCGCTTGATCGGCGGCTCTGGCAGTGGATGTTGGAGTGCGGGCAGGGATACCGCATCGTTCTTCCTGACAAGGGGTATGGTGGCAACTACCCGGACGAAACGCCCCTGCTGGTGGACGTTCCAGACCCGGACATGGCGTATGTGATTTACAACTCCGGCATCGGTCACAAGCCGATTGCCAACGTGCTGCACATTCCACGCAATTATCAGAACGACTTGAACGACCTGATTTGCGTGTACACGCCAAACCAGTACTTTGAAATCGACAACGGCAAGGTCACAAAGTCTGAGAATCACTCTCTGGGAATGTTGCCTATGGTCGAATATAAGCTCAACCCGGAGCGTATGGGTCTGTTTGAACCCGCTATCCCTGTGTTGGATGCCATCAACGACCTTGAAAGCAACCGGCTGGACGGTGTGGCGCAGTTCATCCAGTCCATCATGGTGTTTACCAATTGCCTTGTGGACAAGGGTGCTCTTGACAAAGTAAAAGAGCTTGGCGCAATGTGCCTGAAATCCACTTCTGGTCTGCCTGCTTCCGTTTCGCAGATTGCGAATGAGCTTGACCAGCAGCAGAGTCAAACCCTGCTTGACTCCATGTTGAACGTGTACCGCAGTCTGACTGCCATGCCAAGTGCCACTGGCAGCGAGAATGCAACGTCCGACAACGTGGGTGCAGTTATCGTCCGCAACGGCTGGAATCACACAGAAGCAAGGGCACAGCAGTACGAGAATATGTTCAAGTACGCTGAACGCCAAAGCCTGTCTGTGATGCTGAAAATCCTGCGTGATACGGCTGGTTCTAAGTTGATGGCAAGTGACATCAACATCAAACTGCCGCGCCGTCAGTACGATAACCAGCAGAGCAAGGTTCAGATTTTTGCACAGATGCTCAGCCAAAGCATTGACCCGCAGTTGGCGTTCACAACGCCTGGTCTGTTCCCCGACCCGCAGGCTGCTTACGAAATGAGTAAGCCCTTCCTGATTGCCGCTGGCAAGCTTGGCGAGGATGGAAAAGCGCCGAAGCCGCAGGAACAGCCTGTAGACCATATTGTTGACGCTAACAAAATGATGAACGAACAGGCCGACGAAAAGAACGGAGGGGAAAAATGAATTTTGCAAGTGCTTTGTTTTCTCTTAAACGAGGTCGTAAAATCAAGCGTCATCATTGGACTGGTTATTGGTGCTTGGGGACTAAAGACTCTAAAAAGCCTTATGTCGAAATGCACTGTTACGATGGCAAGATTGTAAATCTTGTTGATTCAGAAGATATTTTGTACACCATGGAAAATATGGCATGTGACGATTGGGAAATCGTTGATGAATGGAAGTAAAGGTTTTCGCCTTTGCATATTCCGGCAGGGAAGCCGGGATACAAATTTCGCAGCGTTGCAGGGAAGCAACGGTAAAAAAACGCAGGAGGAAATTAACGATATGAAACTCAATGTGTTGCTTGGTGATGCCTACAAAGAGGGCATGACCGCCGATGAAATCATTTCTGCGCTGGAAAAGGTTGCAGACCCTAACGCAGAGGTCGAGAGGCTGCGCAACGCCGTGACGAAAGCCAACGGCGAAGCAGCCGAGTACAAGAAGCAGCTCAAAGCAAAGCGTACCGATGACGAGAATGCCGCACAGGAACAGGCTGACAAGCTTGCAGAGATGCAGAAGCAGATTGAAGCCCTGACTGCCGACAAGGAGAACCTCGTCAAGGAAAAGACCCTTGCATCCTACCGTGAGAAGTTCGTTGCGCAGGGTTATGACGCTGAACTGGCTGGCAAGGCTGCATCTGCACTGGCTGACGGCGACATGGACAAGGTGTTTAAGTTCCAGTCGGAGTTTATGACCGCCCATGACACCGCATACAAGGCTTCCCTGCTGAAGGATATGCCCACGCCTCCGGGTGCGGATGGCAAGGGTAGCTCTGACAGCGAAGGTGTGGCGTTTGCCAAGAGCCTTGCAGAAAGAAAGAATGCCGAAAATAAGGCATCGAGTGACGCAATGAACGCTTTCCATTAAGGAGGAAAACATGAAGTATACCACTACTCCGGTATCGGCTCCTGAAAGCACTATTCTGGCTGCTGATACCTACGTTGCCATTCCCTTTACTGTGACCGAAACCGATGTTGTAAAGGCTGGCTATCCCATGGCAAAGACTGGCAAGAAGGCTTCTGCCACTACCGGGGTTTCCGATGCAGCAGTCACCGATGCCATTGGCATTCTGCTGCACACTGTTGACCCTTCCGTCAACCCAAATGGCGCACTGCTGATTCAGGGCGTTGTTGACCAGAAAAAGGCAAAGGCGAGTTCTGGCTTTTCCTTTACTGCTGATGACGTTGCCGCTCTGCATAAGGCTGTTCCCGCAGTCTTTTTCCGTGACAACATCGGCACTAATGCTTAACGGAGGTAAAAAACATGGATTTTCAGAAATATTTCACTTCCGATGCACTTGCTGAGTATTGGACGAACGATATTACCAACGCGCAAGCATTCGGCTCTGATGCCCTGTTTCCTCCGCGCAAGAAAGCTGGTCTGGAGCTGAAGTGGATTCGCGGTCATAAGGGCGTTGGCATCTCCCTGATGCCGAGTGCATTTGACACGAAGGCGACCTTCCGCGAGCGCAAGGGCTTTAAGGTGTCTGAAACCGAGATGCCGTTCTTCCGTGAGGGTTTCCACATTGACGAGAAAGACCGCCAGATGCTGATGGAGATTCAGAACAGCAAGAGCACTTTTGCGGAGGAAATCATCAGCCGAATTTTCGATGATGCCGCAGAGCTGATTACTGGTGCTCGAATTGTTCCTGAACGTATGGCATGGCAACTGCTTTGCCCGGAGAACGGCAAGCCCGGCATTACCATCAAAGCGAACGGCGTGAACTACATCTACGATTACGACCCGGATGGTACTTGGCAGGCAAAGAATTACAAGGCTCTTACCGGCAAGGCGAAGTGGGACGTTACCACTTCGACTCCCCTTACCGATTTCGCCACTGCGAAGGATGCGATTGCTGCAAATGTTGGCGAAACCATCACTCGCGCCTACATGAACACCAACACTCTGAATAAGATGATTGCTTCTGACGAGGTGAAAAACCGTTTCATGACGGTTACGGCAAAGTCTATTGCTGTTCTTACCCAGAGCGAAGCGCGTGCTCTGATTGAGCAGACTACCGACATCAAGATTCATTTGTTCGACAAAATGTATCAGCCTGAAGGCGGTGGCGATTCCGTTAAATATATCCCGGATGGCTATGTTGTTCTGGTTCCTGATGGTAAGGTCGGCGAGATGTGGTATGGCACTACTCCCGAAGAGGCAGACCTCCGTGCGGGCATGACGAACGCTTCTGTTTCTATCGTAAACAACGGCGTTGCAGTCACCACTATCAAGGAACCTCACCCCGTCAACACAAACATCATTGCATCCGAAATTGTCCTGCCGTCCTTCCAGAAGATGGACGCTGTGTACTGCATCAAGGCTTACTAAGGCGAAAGGAGGAAAGCGGCATGGGAGACCAGTATTCTGAAGTGGCAGTCAAGCTGGGGCAGTACATTGCTCCTGCACTTGATCGTGAAATCACGGACGAGGACTACCCACTCTTCGACCTGCTGCTTGATTTTGCCAAAGACAAGATATTTGCACAGGGCTACCCCTTCGGCAACAGACCGGACGAGTTGCCCTTGCAGTATCAGTCGTTGCAAATACGCATTGCAGCGGAACTGTACAACCACATCGGCGCAAACGGACAGACGAGCTACACCAACAATGGCATTACTCGTGTGTGGGAAAGCTCTGATGTGGCACAGTCCCTGCTGAACGAAGTGGTTCCGAGAGTAGGTGTTATCGGCTGATGTTCAATGGAAGCCCGCTGGACAAGCGCCCGCTGTGGTATTCAAACCCTGTTGGCGAGAAAACGCCTGTTGTGGACGAGTGGGGAAACGAGACTGGCGAATCTGCATACAAATCGTGGAGTGAACCTGCAAAGCTGATGCTGAACGTCAGCCCGCCTACTGGTTCTGCGGAAGCAAGCCCTTTTGGAGCATTCACGGATTACAGCTATGTTGTCAGCTCATCCAGCAAAAAGCGCAACACACCGCTTTATGAAGGTACGCACGTCTGGTTTCAGACGGACGTTTCAAAGCCCTTCAATTACATTGTGGTCAAGGTCGCAGAACATATTACAGACACGTTGTATGCGCTGAAGGAGGTGGCCGCAAGTGAAAATTAAAGTGAGATTGAGCGATGCCGGACTTCGTGATGCGGAACGTCAGATACAGGAGTACAAGACCACCCTGAACAAGAAAGCTAGAGCACTTGCTTTTCGTCTTTCTTGGTTGGGGTTTGAAGTCGCAAAGATACGCTTCGAGAACGCCGAATACGCTGGCTCTAACGATGTGAAGTGCCATATCAACCAAAAAGACAAGACTTGCACCATCGTTGCAGAGGGCAAGTCAGTCGCCTTTATCGAGTTTGGTACTGGCGTTATGCACTCTGCTTATGGCGGCGAACTTCCTAATGGTGTGGGTGAACATGGCACATACGGCAAAGAAAACGGAAAGCACAAGCGCTGGTACTACTACGGAGAATCCGGCAATGCTGGTACGCCTGTCAAGGAAGTAGACGGCAAAGGTCAGCTGAATTACACCAGCGGCAACGAACCAGCTATGGCTATGTGGGGAGCTGTTGAGGAAATGGCTTCTCAAGTCGAAGCAACGTGGAGGGAGGTTTGGAATAGTTGATCGATTATTTCAATTCTATCTTCACGGCTGTTGCTAAGGAACTACGAAAGCAAGTTCCCGGCATCTTCGTTACTGGTGAAATCAATGACAGCAATGTCAAAAAGTTTCCGTGTGTGCAGATAGAGGAAAACAGCAATCTTCCTGTGCACATTGATTCTGCCGGGCACAGCAAGTACGCTGCCGTTTCCTTGCGTGTGCGTGTCTACTCCAACAAGAACACCGGGCGCATTGCAGAAGCACGCTCCATTGTTGGAATCGTGGATTCTGTTCTTGAACCGCTTAAATTTTATCGCAAATCGTTTGCCCCGTTGAATGGGCTGTACAACAATTCCGTCTATCGGATTGATTGCAGCTATGGGGCAACAATCGGAGAGGACGGAATGATTTACCGAAACTAAGGAGGTAAACATTCTATGAGTACTGCTATCTCCGGTCTGAATACCACCCTGTATTGTGGCGACAGCTCAACCGCTCTGACGAAGCTGTGCGACATCAAGGATGTGCCCGACCTGATCTCCGACCCGAACCTTCTGGATGCAACCACCCTGTCTGATGGTATGCAGAAGCAGATTTTTGGCATCGTTCAGGCTGACACCAAAGCCTTTACCGCCAACTACAACAAGACCGACTACGCCGCCGTCAAGGCTGCTGGTTATGACGATACCTCTGAGAGCAACGTGGACAAATACTACGCTCTGAAGATGCAGGACGGTTCCGGCTTTACTTGGCAGGGTATGCATCAGGTCGGTCTGTCCGGCTTTGGCGTAGACGAGGTCGTGGAAATGACCATCAATTGCATCTTCCACTCTACCCCGAAGTTCAGCGAGAGCCTGACCGTTAATGGCGGCTAAACCGCAAAAATCGAATCAATCAAACTGGGCAGAACTGAACATCGGATTTGGTTCTGCCCCTATTTATAAAGGAGAGCATTTATTATGGCTGCTAAGGTTATCAACTTTCATTCCCCCGATGGCAAGAACACTTACGAGCTGACTTTTACCCGCGAAAGCGCTGAAGCCACTGAACGCAACGGCTTCCAGATTTACGAGTTTTCCAACGGCATCAACCCCATCAAGAACACTTCCGCTCTGTTCTATGGCGCGTTCATTGCCCGAAACAAGGGCATCAGCCGAAAGACGGTCGATGATATGCTTGTGCACACCGAGAACAAGGAAGGTCTGATAGCTGCCCTGATGGAAATGTACGCGAATTCTATCAAGGCTCTGATTGCTACCGATGAAGAGGACAAGACCGCAAAAAACGCAACGTGGGAGATTGTGTAACCTCACAGTCTCAAGAACCGGACAGTGGCACAGAGCCATTCTCTGTGTCTAAGCTGTTCCACGATGTAGAAGCCTATTACATCTCCATTGGCATGACATATGACCAGTTCTGGCGTGATGACGTCTGGCTGGCAAAGGTCTACCGAGACGCGGAAGAACTACGCGCTCGAAGAGCCAATGTTGAAGCGTGGAGAAATGGTTTCTACACGGCATCTGCGCTTTCCTCTACGGTTGGCAATATGTTTCGCAAGAAAGGGTCTAGCCCCATCAAGTACATGGATAGACCGATTCCTCTTACCCAGAAAGAGCAGGACGAGTACGAATACCAACGCGCAATGGAAGCGCAAGAACGCATCAAGAGGGTAATGTTCTCTATGATGAATCAGAAGGATGGTGGTAGTGATGGCTGATGTTGATATTACAAGCTTATCCGTAGAAATCTCTGCGGAATCGCAAGGCGCAGAGCTTAATATTGACAAGCTCACTACCGCCATTTCTAATTTGCGGACAAAGGGCAACGTGACAAAGGTTGTGAACAGCCTTGATAAGCTGTCCGCTTCCATTTCCGCGCTGAAACAAGCGTCTGCCGGAATTTCCGGTCTGGATAAGGTTACAAACTTCCTGAATGGTATCTCTTCTGTCAACACGACCGCTGGCGTAAAGGGCGTTAACTCTGTTGTAAATGCCATCAAGAAGATTCCTAATGCGGTGTCTGCTCTGAACGGCGTGGACTTTTACTCCATGTCCGGTAGCATTACGCAGTTGACAAATGCTCTTGCGCCCCTGTCCATTTTGGACATTTCCGGCTTAAAATCGCTTGGCAGCGCGTTCAAGGCGATTGGTACTGTTCCCGACCTGACCGACAAGCTAAAATCCGCTGACCTTGATTCTTTTGCAAGTTCTTGCCAAAAAATATCTACTGCTCTTGCTCCCCTTGCATCCCAGCTTGAAACGGTGAGCAACGCCTTTGCAAAGCTCCCTCCGCAGTTGAGCAAAGTGGTCACACAGGCAAACCGCGTAACCGCAGCCAACGAACGGCAGAAAAAAAGCTACATGAGCCTTTCCAACCAGCTGAATGGATTCATGCGGTCTGCGGCAAAGCTGGTCTCGCTGAAAGCCATTGCAACCTATCTTGGCAACGCAGCGGAGAAGTTCAACAGCTACTATGAAGCTGCAAACCTGTTTGGCGTGTCCATGAAAGGGCTGACTGGCGAAGCAAGCACGTTCATCAACAAGATGGAGACCCTGCTTGGCATCGACCCCACCGAAGCCATGAACAACATGGCAACGATTCAAGGTCTGACCACCTCGTTTGGTATGGCAAGCGATAAGGCGTATGTACTGTCAAAGAACCTAACCCAGCTTGGCTACGATCTTGCTTCTTTGAAGAATATCCCCGTTGCGGAATCTTTCACGAAGATTCAGGCGGCTATCTCTGGCGAATTGGAACCGATTCGCCGTCTGGGTGTCGATATTTCTAACGCACGGTTGCAGCAGGAACTGCTCAATCTTGGCTATTCTCAGAGCGTTTCTACCTTGTCTCAGGCTGATAAGGCTGTTCTGCGGTACATTGCCATCATGAAGCAGACAACCGATGCACAGGGAGACTTCGCCCGAACCATCAACAGCCCCGCCAACCAGATAAAGATTCTGAAAGCACAGCTGAACAGCTTGGCGCGTTCTGTCGGTTCTCTGCTCTACCCTGCCCTGAAATCTATCCTCCCGCCGCTGATCGCAGCCGTTGAGCTTATCAAAGAGATTGTGACCGGCATTGCAACGCTAATGGGCGTTAAGGTGGAGTTTCCCGATTTTAGTAGTGCAAGCGATGCTGTTGGCGGTGTAACGGATGCGATGAACAATACCACCAAAGCGACCGGCAAGGCTGCAAAGGCGTTCAAAAACTACATCATGGGCTTTGATGAGCTGAACGTTATCCAGAAGGACAACGGTTCTTCTGGCAGTTCCGGTTCTGGTGCTGGTGCTGCTGGCAACCTCTTAGGCGATGTAGACTTGTCCGGCTACGATATGTTCAAGCAGTACAATGAGGAGTTTGCAAAGCAGATTGATTCCGTTAAGCAAAAAATCAAAGATATGCTTCCGGTCATCGGCGCTGTTACTGCCGCACTCGCATTGTGGAAACTTACAGCCTTCATTGCTGATATTGTTGATGCAATCAAGAAAATTGGCATTCTGAAAGGCATGGTCGCCGGTGGCATTTTGATAGGCATTGGATTTTATCTGATGTTTGATGGCATTAAAAAGGCTATTGAAGATAAGCTGAACGCCATAAACTTTACCGAAATTATTGTAGGCGCTATCACATTTGTTGGCGGCGCTGCACTGCTTGGCGCAAAAATTGCGGAGTTCATAACAACTTCTTTTGCGGACAGCGCTGTTGCAAAAGCAATTACCGCTGCTGGCGGCAAAATGGGCGGTGCTCTGGTAGTCGCGGTCGTTGCAGGTGTAATAGCTGGCGTTGCGATGTTCGTGACTGGCGTATACGATGCTTTAACAAATGGCTTGAACATTCTTAACGGCTTGTTGATTCCGGCCGGTTCCACAATGGCTGGCGCTGCTGTTGGCACAATCATCGGCTCTCTTGGTGGACCTATCGGAGCCGGAATTGGCACGATCATAGGTTTGATTGTTGGTGGCTTGACCGATGCTGGGATTGCGATTTACCAAAATTGGGACAAAATCACGGCAGCTCTCGATAAAGCCAGCGCAGACTTGAAACAGTGGTTTGTCGGTGTTGGCGAATGGTGGGACAAAAAGTGGAAGGGCTTTAAAACAAACTGGGACAAGGCTTGGGAAAGCCTTACGGATACGTTAAAAGCACTCCCAAAGAAATTCCTAGACTACGGCAAGAACATCGTTCAGGGCTTGATTGATGGCATCAACAAGGGCATCGAAAGTGCTAAAAAGTCTGTCAGCGGTCTTGCAAAAGCTATTCTGGACAAGTTTGCAACAGACACCGGCATCCACTCTCCTTCCAAAGTCTTTAAGGGCTACGGTGGTTACATTGTAGAAGGTCTTGCCAACGGTATCTCCGGTGCCAAAGAACTAGCTGAAAATGCGATGCAGAAGCTCTCTGATTCTGTGATTGCACTTGGCAAGCAGTTGACGCAAGAAAACTATGGCATGGGCGATGCGAACATTGCCATGACCGCAAATGGTGACGAAACCAGCCTCGAAAAGACCGCCATGAGTCTGCGCAATGTTCTGTCGAATGTTGGCGGCAGTCTGACTGACTGGCTCAAGAAAATCAAGTCTGCGTTTACGGATTTCTCGGACGGCATCAACGCCGTGTCGGATGTCGGCAAGAAAATTTCGCAGGGGTTTACCGATTCTATTAGCACCTTGTCCAACACCTCAAAGTCTATCGTTGAAACCAAAAAGGCCTTTAAGTCCGTTTTCTCTGACATGAAAACGTATGTCAAGAGTAGCATTGCTGAAGTCGAAAACGAATACCATTACAACGGCGCTCTTAGCGCTGTTGGGCTTGCCATTCAAAAGGCATTCGAAGGAGCTTATCTCGCTCTCGACAAAGTATCGACTGCCGTTAAAAGCCTTTCCGGCACTATTGATAGCATCAAAAATGTTGTCAAGACATTCAATGATTTGAAAACCAAAGTTGGCGAGGTTATCGACCAAGTTCCAGCCCTAAAGGATGCTTACAATGGATTAAAGACATTTTTCTCCAATCTGTTTGGCGCGGATTCCGGCGTCGTGAAAATCGTTTCAGACGGATGGGATTTGATTAAGACCAAAGCTGGTGAAGCCCTTACGTTCATCTCCGGGAAAATCAAAGCGCTTGGCGTTGGAGGTGCTTTCGGTTCTTCCGGTGGACTAGCTAGTATGCTCGGTGCAATCGGAAGCACAGCTCTTCCGGCTGGCGCTGGCGTTCTTGGTGCTGGAGCCGCTCTTGGTCTTGGTATTACCAGCCATGTTCAGTGGATAAAGGACTTGAAGAATACCTGGTCTGATTCCAGCAAGAGTTTCGGAGAAAAGGTTTTCAACACGGTCAATGATACTCTGACAGACATTTTTAACCCATTTGGCGCAGTAATCAAAATTGCCAAAAACAAGTTCGGTTTTGCTGACGGCGGTTTTCCCGATGATGGGCAGCTGTTTTTGGCCAGAGAATCCGGTCCGGAATTTGTTGGCAGCATGGGCGGCCACACCGCAGTTGCCAACAACGACCAGATTGTCGAGGGCATCCGCGAAGGTGTTGAGTCGGCTATGGCCAAACAGAATGAGCTTCTTCGTCAGCAGAACGAGCTGTTGAAGGCTCTGCTTGAAAAGGAATCTACTTCCGAAATTTCCGTTTCCAGCATATCTCAGGCAATCAGCCGGGTAAACCAGAGAAACGGAAAAACTATCATTCCCATTGGCACTTAAAGGAGGGGCATTTATGGATTACGACCAGTACAATCCGATTCGGAGCGTGGATGGGCAGTATCTTAAATGTCCCTCTTCTTATCAGTGGAAGTTGCAGGACATTTCCGCATCTGATGCTGGCCGAACGGAAGCAAACATCATGGATAAGAAACGGCTTGGCCAGTGTGTCAAGCTTGAACTGGAATGGAAGTACACCACCATTCAAGAAGCCGCTGTTATCCTGAAAGCGTTCAATCCGGAGTATATCAATGTTACCTACCTTGACGCAATGGCTGGCGAGTGGAAAACCAGCGAGTTTTACGTTGGCGACCGTTCCGTGCCGATGTACAATTCGCGGATGCGCCGTTGGGAAGGAATATCCTTTAATATCATCGAAAGGGCTGCACACTGATGGTAAACGTATCGCAAGACGTTATAAATTATTTTAACAAGGGAAACCTTCAAACCGCAGCCATCGAATTTTCCAACGGGAAGGAATCTTTTACCATCACCGAAGCGGACATTGTCCAGGGCGGATTAAAGATCGACCGATACAGCGTGACCAACAACAAAATTGAGGTCGGCTCTGCGGTAGCGTCTGAGTTATCTTTGAAGTTACGGAACTACGACGGAAAGTTTGACAACGTTTCGTTTGAAGGGGCCGTGCTCTATGTAAAGGTCGGCGTTTGGAGCGATGACCCGACAGCACTTGGCCATTTTGTTCTTGGGCAGTCCGTTCTTGGCGCTCTCAATGGCATTGGCAATTTCATTCTTGGAAAGAATTTGATTGGTGATGCAGGAACAAAGGCACAGGTCGTTTGGATTCCATGCGGTCGATTCATTATCGACACGTCTCCTCGAAAGCTGCAAATCATTACGGTTTCTGCCCTTGATTACATGGTCAAGTTCGACAAGGCCGTTGATTATTCGAAAATTTCGTTTCCGATTCATGTCGATGCGCTAATTCAGAAAATTTGTGAGTTGTGCAGCGTGTCTCTTTTGACCGATGTGACAGTTCTTCCAAACCATCAGTATAGTATTGGCGGGTTTCCATCTTCCTCACAGCAGTTGACTTATCGCCAATGCTTACAATGGTGTGCGCAGTTGACAGGCACTTGCGCTTTCATGAACGAGGACGGTCAGCTTGTTCTTAAATGGTATGAGCAAACAGCCATCACCGTCACGATGAACGAACGGTACACCAGTGATTTGTTGGAGAATGACATTACGATCACCGGCTTTACCTGTGACGTGAGTGACGAAGTTACCTATCTTGCTGGAACGAACGAGTACGCGCTTGATTTAAGTGACTGCGGGTTCCTAACCAATTTGTATGATGGCGTGTTGAAGGAACTTCTTGCCGCACGAGGCGGCTTTTCTTACCGTCCATACAGCGCCACTATCAAGTCTGCTCCGTATTTGTTCCCGATGGATATGATTCGCTACAAGGATAAAGACGGCGCATTCCATAACACGATTGTAACCAACGTCACATTTTCGCTGAACTGCAATACATCCATTTCCGGTGCCGGTGAAACCGTCACAAGCTCTTCTTACACGCAGTCTAATAGCGGCGTTACCAACCAGCAGGCGAGCACCAATCGTCAGACGAACGAAAATCTTGAGACGAAGGCGACAAAAAAAGAACTTCATAGCATGATGACCTTTACCGAAAGTGAAGGATTGGTTATCACGCATAAAGGATGGGATGGCAAGGTTCAAATCACCGGCGAAGACATCCGTGTTGTTCGTGGCAATAACAAAGTTGTCGTTACAGACAGTGGCATTTCTATTACAGACGGAAGCGGAAGCTGCACCATTGACTCTGGAAAGATTACATTCTCCGGCATTCGCCAGGACAAAATTTGGGAGAACGGCGACCCTGGCAGCGGTATTGGCGATGGCGCTGTGATCTGCAACGATGGCCGGTTGCGCCCGTATTCCGCCATTGTGATTGGGTTCGGTGAATACTACACCGGTTTGGACGGCAGCGGAGTGAACGGAAGTGACTTGCAGTATACCGTTTTCCCCATCAATGGAATTTGGGCAATTGCAAGCCGTGTGTGGGACTATCCGAGAGTCCGAAGAGTCCACGTTTCATATAGTGGGATAACATTTGGGCAAGGCGGATACTATACCCAAAAGGCTTCCGGCGTTGGTGTGAAATTCAATAAGCACGATACCTGCTGTGTTCCATGTGCTGTTTATGGATTGATGTAAGGAGTCGCTAAATGTACATGATTACTTATCAAGAAGATGGAACCATCATGAGCGTTGGAAGCGTTGACCCGGCATACAACGCAACGCCAGCCCCGCCCGGCGTTTTGTATATGGAGAGCATTCCGGATGGACGTCCTTTCCTACGAACCTATAAAGTCCAAAACGGACAGCTGGTTTATTCACCTACTACTGAAGAACAGGAGGAATCTTGACTATGGGTTATCAAAAGCAGAACTTTGCAAATGGCAATGTTTTGACCGCCGAAAATCTGAATCACATGGAAAACGGCATTGCTGACGCTGAATCCACTGCCAACACAACGAAAACCGTTGTCGATAAAATCATCGACCCCACCCTCTCCGCCGATGGTAAGGCTGCGGATGCGGCGAAGGTGGGAGAGGCGGTTGGTCAGCTAAAGGAAGATATAGATAATATAGTCAATGGTGTAAAGCCTGTACACAAAGATATAGTAT
>OODL01000372.1_pt1 | contig 55068 bp, 44 predicted proteins | sample 1671181 | NCBI WGS metagenome assembly OODL01 (sample SAMN06348130, study PRJEB24527) | human gut metagenome | biome: human gut; feature: ankylosing spondylitis patient; material: feces | host: Homo sapiens | place: China | collected 2015-10 | reverse complement strand
GCGGGTGGTTTTTTGTTTCGCGCCTGCCAGGCGCTCAACAGGCTAAAGCCCATAAAAAGCGGGAGGGGACTTTCCCCAGCAGGAAAAGCCCCCTCCCCTCTCGTCTACATCATACTAAAGTCAGCGCTACTTGCCCTGATCCAGGTCGCCCAACAGGGCGCGGGCGTAGTCGGCACCGTTGAAGGGCCGCAGGTCTTCGAGCTTTTCGCCCAGGCCCACATAGGTGATGGGCAGCTTTTCCTGCATGGCCACGGCGATGGCCACACCGCCCTTGGCCGTACCGTCCAGCTTGGTGAGGATGAGCTCGTCCACGCCGGCGGCTTCCTTGAAGAGCTTGGCCTGCGAAAGAGCGTTCTGGCCGGTGGTGGCGTCGATGACCAGGATGCAGCGGTGCGGCGCACCTTCATGCTTCTTGCCCAACACCTGACGGATCTTGGTCAGCTCTTCCATAAGGTTGACCTTGGTCTGCAGGCGGCCGGCGGTATCCACAAAGAGGATGTCCACCTTTTCGGCCAGGGCGCGGTCCATGGCTTCGTAGGCCACGGAGGCCGGATCGGAACCGGCGGGGCGGGCATGGAAGAGCGCGCCCACGCGCTCGGCCCAGACCTGCAGCTGCTCGATGGCCGCCGCACGGAAGGTATCGGCCGCGGCGATCATGACCTTTTTGCCCTGCATGCGGGCGCGATGGGCCAGCTTGGCGATGGTGGTGGTCTTGCCCACGCCGTTGACGCCGATGAAGAGCACCACTTCGGGCGGGTTCACGGCGCTGATGCGACGCGGCAGACGGAAGATCTCGTCCACTTCGGCCATGAGCAGACCGCGCACGTCTTCCACGCGGGTCACGTTCTCCTTACGGGCTCGTTCACGCAGACGCTCCACCAGCTCCAGCGAAGGTTCGTAGCCCAGGTCGGCCATGATGAAGAGCTCTTCCAGCTCTTCCCAGAAACTTTCGTTGAGTTCGCCGTGGCTGCTGAACAGGCTGTCCAGACGGCGGGAGAACTGCTCGCGGGTGCGGCTCAGGCCTTCGCTGATCTTGAGGAACAGGCGGCTGCGCTCGTCTTCCTCGTCCTCCATGTCCAGGGCCAGGGTCAGGCGATACTGCAACTCGGAGCGGAATTCGTCCAGCTGCACATATTCCATACGCTCCAGCCAGCCACGGAAATCATCCACGAAGGCGTCCACTTCGGCGGCGGGCGCATCCAGCGAACGCAGCAGGAAGCGCAGACGCTTCCAGAGTTCGTCCCCGGCTTCTTCCACACCTTCCAGCACGATGCCCAGCCAGACGGAGAGGCGCGGTTCGGCCTCGCGCAGACGCAGGATCATGGACTGGGCCAGAGCGGGATCGAGACCGCAGGTCTCCAGCGCGGGCGCGGTGGGACGCTCGGCCGTGGCAGCCGCCGCGGCAACGGCAGTGGCGGCAAGGGCCGCATCGGCCACGACCCCAGCGACGGGCTCGTCCTGGTCCGGCGTAGCAGCGCTCTCCGTGTCTTTTTCCACCTCGGCCGGAGGTTCCTGTTCCGTGCTTTCAGCGGCAGCCGCGACACGTTCATCCGTATCTGCTTCCGCTACGGCAGTTTCAGAATGGGCGTCGTCGCCCGCCTCCTGCTCCACCGCAACAGGCGTTTCTTCAGCCTCGCCAGCAGGGGCAGCGGCTTCCGGCCGGGCCGTATCTTCATCACTGCCGAAGATGCGCTGCCACCAGCTGCGACGGGGTGCAGCCGCTTCGGGCTTTTCTTCCGCTTCTTCGCGGACCTCGTCGCGGGCAGCATCCTCTTCCACAACATCCGTTCCGGCTTCGGCAGCTTCTTCAGCGGCAGCTTCGTCGGCTTCAACAGGGGTCACAGTGGTCGTATCGTCCCCGGCCGCATCAGCCATCTCGGCGGCATCGGCCCCGGTCACGTCCTCAGGCAGCGGTTCTTCTTCCGCTTCCTGGGCAGTCTCCACAACGGTCTCAGCCTCGGCAGCTACAGCTTCCGCTTCGGCAGGGGCCTCTTCCTCTTCTGCAGGGGATTCTTCCACAGCATCCACGGGAGCCGCATCAGCACCGGCCGGCTCTTCGCACATCTCGACAACTTCGCCTTCCGCAGCCTCAGCTTCCGAAGCAATCGCTTCCGAACTGACGCCATCCTGTTCGGGAGCACCCGCTTCTGCAGCGGCATCACCGGAAGCTTCTTCCGGCGCCGCAGCCTCGGCAGCCGCTTCCGCCACGGGCTCCACGACCGAAGGAATTTCATCTTCCACCACAGCAGCCGGGGATTCTTCCGCTTCGGCGACCGGTTCGCTTTCGGCCTCCACGGAGGGCTCATCCAGAAGCGTCGGCACCTCAGCTTCCGCCACAGGTTCCCCTTCCGCCACGGTGCTCTCGGCTTCTGCCGGAGCTTCGGACGCCGCAGGCTGGTCGGCAGGCGCCACCGCCACGGCAGCCTCGACGCTCCCGCCCTCCTCTGCGGCTCCGGCGGCAGGGCCATCGCTTTCAGCGGCGGACACTTCCACCACGGGCTCATCCGCGACCACGGCTTCAGCTTCTGGCGCCACCTGTTCGACATCCCCGGCAACGGGGGCGGCCTCGTCTTCCGGGGCCTCGTCCGCAGATGCGTCTTCAGCAGGGGCAACGACTTCTTCAGCCGCCGGGACGCTCTCCGGTTCCGGCGTGCTTTCCGGCTCCGCTACGGCGCTCCCGGTATCAGCGGCAGGCTCCTCCGGGGCAACAGACGTTGCGACCGCTTCCTTCTCGACTGCCGCGGCCTGCGTTTCTTTCGTTTCCTCGGTGCCCCCACCAAAAAACTTTTTTACTGCGGAAAAAAAGCCCATAGTCTCTCCTTATTTCACTGCGGCCCCGCTCAGGGCCTGCAAAACTTCTTCAAGATCAGCCGCACAGGTCTCCACGGCCAGCGCACGCGCCTCACAGCCGGGATCCTCCAGCGCATCGAGCATCTCGCGGGCGCTGTCCTCAAGGCGCACAGCCCCCAGGCAGGGCGCTGCGGCAAGCAGCATCCGCCCCAGATGGCACAGCCCTTCCAGCTCATCTTCCGCATACAGGCGCATCATGAGCATGGGCGCATGGGCAAAGGTCTGGCGGAACAGGGCCGCGGTCATATGCCAGCTTGCGGGGTTCCCCTGCTGGAAATGCCTGCCGCGGATGGCATCCACCGGCAGAGCGTCCTCGGGGGCGGCGACATCCTCACCGGAGACGGGCCGCCACTTCCGGTCGTCGGATTTTTCCGGCTCCGGATCGCCCTGCTTGCGCAAAAGCTGCAGCCCCAAAGAGTGCAGGCGCCTCAGATCGCCCCAGTGCCAGTACAGCGCCGCCAGAAAGACGCTGAGCAGCAGCGTATTGATGATGAAGCGCCAGGTCTCGCGCTGCATGACCTTGTCCGACCCTTCCTGCACCAGGCGGCGGGCAAGATAGACCTCCACCGTGCCCACGGGCTGCCCTTCCCGGCGCAGCGGGCTCATGCCCTGCACGGTGTTCTCCGTGATCTCGCCGTCCCAGGGCACGGCCTCCCAGTGCTCATTGCGGCGCTGGCCGGAAAAAAGACTGTCCCCCACCTGCACCGTCACGGCGTACAGGCGCTGATCCTCCATGAGCCCCGTCACCAGGGCGTCCGTGGAAACGGCGGTGAGTTCCCCGTGCAGTCCCAGCAGATGGGTGAAACGGCTGGCCACCCGGCCTGCCTCGTTCTGCAGACGATTCTGTGCGGCATCGCGTTCAGCCATGATGTTCCACGCTGCCTGCGCCAGAAAGAGCAATATGGCCAAAAGCCAGCAGGCCAGGGCCACCCAGCGGCGGTATCTGGTCAGGAAAATAAGAACTGACCGCTTCACGAGCGGGAATCTCCTTGCAATTTTGTGCGCAGCTTATGTGCCAGCATACGCGTATCGGCGTCCCCAAGCAGAACGAGGGCGCCCCCCCAGGCACAACATCCGGCCCCGATGGACAGAGCCAGGCCCGCCATGGCGGGCAGCCCGGGCAACAGGACCGGCACGACGGACAGCAGCTCCTGCAACGGGCAGACCATGCCGCACAGGCGCAGGACCACCAGGGCACCTGCGGCTGCCGCGCCCGCGGCCAGCACATGCCGCAGACAGGCCATGCCGTCCAGAAGCGCCGGCGCGGGCAGCAAAGGCCGCAAACGTCGACGCAGCCCCCGCCACAGCCAGACGGTCTGTCCCCACAGGGCCGCACTGGCCGCCGCAGCCGGCAAACAAAAATATATGTCCCTTGCCATACTATGTAACAGCCACGCCCCGCCTGCAAGCGTAAAAACAACGGCAAGCAGCGAGGACAAGGCCGTCAGGCGCACGTCGCCCAGGGCGTTGCAGCCCGCCAGCAGGCAGCGGCTCACCGCGCAGGCGGGCAGGCAGGGCAGGTACGCCCAAAGGGCCAGGGTCACCTGCCGCACCCCCGTGGCATCGAATTCCCCGTGATGCAGCAGGACGTCCACAAGGCAGGGGCCCACGGCCCACAGCCCCGCCGCCGCAGGCAGGGACAAGAGCGTGGCCCAGCGCAAGGCCAGGGCCATGTCCCGCCGGAAGGCGGCAAAATCTTTTTCTCCGGCCAGACGGCTCAAACGCGGCAAACTGGCCATGCCGAGGCAGGCACCGATCAGGCCCAGCGGCAGCTCCAGCAGGCGCTCGGCATAGTACAGGCCCGCGATCTGGCTGCCCACCGCCAGCCCCATGGCCGCCAGCATCACCAGCTGCGGCGCGGCGGCCCCCAGCAGGCCCAGGGGCAAGCGCCCCAGGCAGCCCCACAGCTCACGGCCGGAGGGCGCGGCGGCCGGACGCTCCATGGCGGTCGCCGGGAATACATGACGGGCATAGCCCCATTGGGCCAGCCACTGGGCCAGGCCCCCGGCGCTCATGCCCGCGGCCAGTGCCGCCGGGACAGCCTCTGTGCCTCCCGCCAGCCAGCCCGCCAGCATGGCGCTGATGACCACCACATTGAAGATGACGGGCGAAAGCGCGGGCAGCCAGAAGACTTCGCGGCAGTGCAACACCGCCATGCCCAGGGCCGCCATCCCTGCCAGCAAAACATAGGGCAGGCAAAGGCGGAGCAGGCTGCTGCCCTCCGCCAAGGCTTCAGGAGAAAGCGCGGGCGCCAGAAAGGCCAGCAATTGCGGCGCTGCCAGCATGCCCAGCAGGACAAGGCCGCCCAGCACCAGCACGAGGCGCCGGAACAGGCCGGAGGCCAGAGCGGGCAGCGGATCCCCCTGGCCTTGCGCCACATCGTGCCGCACCAGCCAGGCCGTGAGCGTCATGGACAAAGAGCCTTCGCCCAGCAGGCGGCGCAGCAGATGCGGCAGGCGCAGGGCCGCCACCAGGGCATCGGCCACCGGCCCGCAGCCCACCATCCAGGCCATGCCCATATCGCGCACCAGTCCCAGCAGGCGGGAAAGCAGGGTGAACAACGCCAGCATCCCGGCCGTGCGGGCCATACGGGCACCGCCGGAAGGACGGGGAGCATTGCCGTGCGAAAGGCTCATGGGCATATCCTTAATAAAAAGACGCCCCGGTGCCGGCTGGGACCGGGACCGGGCACGCGGCACATCGAAAAAAGCCTCCGGCAGGAAAAGGCGCCCTGCCGGAGGGAGCTGCGTTACGGTCTGTGCGGATCGCTTTCCGTACGCCAGGCCTGGACAGCGGCCCGGACGGCGGCGTCCTTTTCCTCGGGCATGTCCTTGAACTGCTCGGCAAAGACATGGATGCGCGTACCGCCACGGGGCACGAACAGGCCCTTGACGCGGCACCAGCAGGGTTCGAGCACGGTCCACAGGTCTTCCAGCACCGTGTTGGTGATGGTCTCCATGAAGGACTGATGGTTGCGGAAGGCGAACATGTAGAGCTTGAAGCTCTTGGATTCCACGCACAGCTGGTCCGGGATGTACTCCACGGTGATGGTGCCCATGTCCGGCTGCCCCGTCACCGGGCACAGGGACGTGAACTCGGGGAAGGCGATGCTGATGACGTAGGGACGCTGGGGGTAACGGTTGGGGAAGGATTCCAGCAGCGCCGTACTGGGGCCGCCCTGCAATTCGGGCATCTTGCCGGTCCCCAGCACATGCAGGTGCTGCGTCTGGTCCTGGCTGCGGGTGGTGGACATGAAAACTCCTTTTCTGATCTTGCCGGGCACCGGGAACGGGCCGCGGCTGCCGTCCTTGTAACTTATTGTGCTTGCCGCTACAATAGCGGCCGTTATCTGCCGTCCCGGCAGTTTGTGGAGGATGCATGAAACTTTCTGTTGCCTTGCGAGCCTGTTCCGCCGGGGGCCTCATGCCCCTGTCCGTGGCCCGGGTCGCAGGGATGCCCAGCCATCGTCTGGCGTCCCCGCTGGTGCGCCAGTGCCCCTTCATCCCTGTGGGCACCGGCCTGTATGATGCGAACGATGTGGAACTGCTGCGCGTCACGGGCCGCTGCTGGCTGCCCGCCGATGACGGCGGCCACGCCCTGCAATGCCTGATGACCCGCGCTCTGGTGGACCTGCCCGTGGGCGAGATCAGCCTCGAGACGCGGCGCACGGGCCGTGCCCTGGCCTGGGTGACCCTTTCGGACAAGGGCTCCCAGGGCATGCGCGACGATACCAGCGGCCCGGCCATGGCCGCCCTGGTAGCCGATACCCTGCCCCTGTGCCACAGCCAGGGCTTCCTGCTGCCCGATGATGCGGTGCAGCTGCGCGCCCTGCTGGTGGATCTGGCCCTGAACCAGGGCTATGACGTCATCTGCACCAGCGGCGGTACGGGCGTGGGCCCGCGCGACATCTCGCCGCAGGTCACGTCCGCGGTGCTGGACTATCCCCTGCCCGGCTTCAGCATGGCCATGATGCAGGCCAGCCTGGCCAAGACGCCCCATGCGGCCATCTCCCGCGCTGTGGCCGGCGTGCTGGGACAAAGCATCATCATCAACCTGCCCGGCAGCCGCAAAGCTGTCGTGGAGAATCTGGAAGCTGTCCTGCCCGCCCTGCCCCATGCGCTGGACAAGTTGCACGGCGATCCCGCCGACTGTGGAGGTTAATCCCTGATGAAACTGCCCAAATTCACTCTTCCCCGTTTTTCCCTGCCTTCCTGCCGGCCGGGGGCGCTGTGCGGACGTTTTTCCGTCCGCGGCTTCGTCTCCTTCTGCCGCATGATCCGCATCGAGCACTCCATCTTCGCCCTGCCCTACGCCTGGGCCGGTTCGGTCATGGCCGCCGGCGGCATGCCGCCGTGGGACAAGCTCGTCCTGCTGACCATCGCCATGGTGGGCGTGCGTTCCTTCGCCATGGGCATCAACCGTATCTTCGACCTGCCCTTTGACCGCGAGAACCCCCGCACCGCCAACCGCCATCTGGTCACCGGCGAGATCAGCGTGCGCCAGGCCTGGATATTCTCCCTGGTCATGGCGGCCATCTTCGTGCTGGCCTGTGCGGCCATCAACACGATCTGCCTCATCCTCTCGGTACCTGCCCTGCTCTTTGCCGCCGTCTACAGCCTGACCAAGCGTTTCTCGGCCGTCTGCCACTTCTGGCTGGGGGCCACCCTCGGCCTGGCGCCGCTGGCCGGTGCCCTGGCCGTGAATCCCGAGGGCCTGGCCATGGGCCCCATCATGCTCTTCTTTGCCGTGACCTTCTGGGTGGGCGCCTTCGACATCTACTATTCCTTCCAGGACTATGATTTCGATGTGGCCTTCCGTCTCTGCTCCGTGCCCTCCGTCTACGGCCCGGACACCGCGCTGGCCATCGCCGGTTTCTCCCATGCCGTCACGTCCATCTTCCTGTTCCTGACCGGTATCGCCGCCGGACTGGCCTGGCCCTGGTATGTGCTCTGGGCCGGTGTGTCCGCCATCCTGTTCTGGGAACATCATCTGATGCGTCCGCAGGACCTCAGCCGCGTGAACATGGTCTTCTTCACCCTCAACGGCATCATCTCGCCGCTGGTGCTGGTGGGCGTCATCCTGGGAGTGGTGCTCTAAGATGTCGCGCAAGAAACAGTATCAATGGGATGTGGAGACCAACGGGCAGGAAGCCCCCGAACAGCTCAGCCGCTCGGCCAAAAAACGCCAGAGCTCGGCCTTGCAGGATCTGGGCGCCGAGCTGACCAAGCTGCCCGTCAACGAACTGGACAGGCTGCCCCTGACGCCCGATCTGCTGGAGGCCCTGCGTCTGTATGCCCGTATCAGCAACCGTGAAGGCAAGCGCCGCCAGCTGCAGTTCATAGGCCGCCTCATGCGCGAGGTGGACGCCGGGCCGCTGGCCGAAGCCATCGAGGCCCGCAAGAACGGGCGGCAGGCCGACGCCGCCCGTCTGCATCTGGCCGAACAGTGGCGGGAAAAGCTGCTCTCCGCCGCCGAGGCGGACGTGGAGGATCTTCTGGCCGCCTTCCCCTGGCCCGATGCCGAAGCCGCAGGACGCCCGGAGCTGGAAAAACTGCTGGCCGAAGCCCGCAAGGAAGATGACCGGCGTCCGCCCCACGCCCGTCGCGCCCTCTTCCGGGGCATCATGCGTCTGCTGGAACAGCGTTAGGGAGTTCTTTTGGCAGGGGGAAGGGGCCCCATTTGAAAAAGGGGCTCCCTTCCCCCTGCCCCCCCATCCCCCCTAAAACTTTTATCCGGGTCCGTGGTCTGCCCGAAAGATGCGACCTGCGGGCCCCAGTCTTGATTCGCTCTTTTGTGGGCGTCTCCCCTCCTTCTTCCCCGGCCCTTCGCTTTGCCCCGCCACGGGCAGTGCGCTGACAGTCCTTAAAAGGCCGTTCACGCAAAGGCTGTCTGCCTCCCCTCATCCTGGTAAAAGCCCTCTTGCCATGAGTGGTCAGGGGATCTCATGCTCCTTTCCCTGTATGGCTCCCGTGTGTCCGCCTGCGCCGGTGCTGATGCCGCCCGGCCGCCTGCGGCAGATGGCGCGGCCACCAGAGGCCACGTCCGTGCACCTCTGCCGCCATCGCTTGTCATGCAGGCGCCGAGATTTTCTCCCCACGCTGCCGCCCGCGCTGCTGGCCGGACGTTGCAAGCCCCTATGCCCGGCTTACCCGCTCAAAATTCGATAATTTAATCATTATATTCCAACATGTTATTGGCTTGAAAATATTTTCTCGGCAAAAAATGAAAAAATCGCTTGACCCCGAGGGAGTTTTTCCGTAGAAGTCTTCTTCGTTGAGCACGCCCTTGTAGCTCAGTCGGTAGAGTGCATCCTTGGTAAGGATGAGGTCACCAGTTCAATCCTGGTCAAGGGCTCCAGAAATTTCAACGCCTGTGGAAACATAGGCGTTTTTTCTTTATCTGCTCCAAGGAGCCTGTCATGCAGATCCCCGTCCCGGTCGCCACAGTCGGCCTGCTGGTGCTCTCCAATGTCTTCATGACCTTTGCCTGGTACGGTCACCTGAAGCACAAGAGCATGGCCCTGCCCATGGTCATCTTCATCAGCTGGTGCATCGCCTTTTTCGAGTACGTGCTGCAGGTCCCGGCCAACCGCATCGGTTACGGCTACTTCAACGCGGCGGAGCTGAAGACCATCCAGGAGGTCATCTCCCTGACGGTCTTCTCGCTCTTCTCCGTCTTCTATCTGCACGAGACCCTGCGCTGGAACCATATCCTGGGTTTCGCCCTCATCGTGCTGGCCGCCTACGTCATCTTCAAGGAATGGTAGCATGGTCAGCACGGCTATCATCCTTTTCTGTACCTGCGCCGCCTTCGTAGCGGGCTTCATCGATTCCATCGCTGGCGGCGGCGGCCTCATCACCATCCCCGCCCTGCTGCTTTCCGGCCTGCCGCCCCAGCTGGCCCTGGGCACCAACAAGGTGGGCTGCTGCCTGGGCACCGGCGTAGCCATGCTCAACTTCGCCCGCAGCAACCTCATCCTCTGGCGGCTGGCCCTGCTGGGCGTGGGCTTTTCACTGGTAGGGGCAGGTATCGGCACCGAGCTGGCCCTCTACATCTCGCCCGACCTGCTGGGCAAGGTGCTGGTGCTTCTGTTGCCCTTCGCCATGCTGGCCACCCTCATGCCCAAGAAAGAGCAGAAAAAACCGCCGCTCACCTCCGGTCGCCGTTACTGGATCCTGGCGCCGCTCTGCTTCCTCATCGTGGGCATCTATGACGGCTTTTTCGGCCCCGGCACCGGCAGCTTCCTGATCCTGGCCCTGCACTGGGTCCTGCGCATCAGCCTCCTCGAAGCCTCGGCCACGTCCAAGGTCATGAATTTTGCCTCCAACCTTGGCGCCATGATCCTTTTCATCTGGAACGGCGCCGTCATCTGGAGCGTCGGTCTGCCCATGATGGCCGCCAACATCGCGGGCAACTGGCTTGGCAGCCGTCTGGCCATCAAGGTCGGTACCGAAGCCGTGCGTCGCTTCCTCTGGGTCTCGCTCTCCCTGCTGCTGGCTACCCTGATCTGGCGCTTTTTTATCTCTCCCTATCTGCTTGGGGCCTGATCCTCCCGTTCCGTTTCGATACCAGGCCGGCAGCCATGCACTGCCGGCTTTTTTTATTTTGGCCCTGATGCGGACAGAGATCGGACGCGCGCTGCGGCACGGCGATGATTGGTTGCCCAACCATCATGTGAAAAAAATATTTACTGCTTGCCCATGCCCCGACGGAGTGCTAGAGCAGGAGAAAACAGCCCTTGCGGGCAAAAGGAGTCCTGTATGCTGAAGCGTATCGTTCCTCTTGTTCTGGCTCTCGTTCTCTGCGCCGGTCTGGCTCAGGCCAAGACCAAGGCCCCCGCGACCCAGCTCCCCGGCGACCTGACCCTGGCCGAAGCCCAGAAGGTGCTCGATGCGGCTCTGGTCAAGGCCAAAGCCCAGGGCGTGCCCATGAATATCGCCATCGTGGATGCGGGCGGCAACCTGAAGGCCTTCGTGCGTCAGGACGGCGCCTTCATCGGCAGCATCGACGTTTCCACCAAGAAGGCCGTCACGGCCCGCTACTTCAACATGCCCACCTCCACGCTGGGCGCCGCTTCCCAGCCCGGCCAGGAACTGTTCGGCATCGAAGCCACCAACGGCGGTCTGGTGATCTTTGGCGGCGGTGAGCTGCTGATCCGCGACAACGTCATCGTGGGCGCCATCGGCGTCAGCGGTGGTACGGTGGCCGAAGACACCAACGTGGCCAAGGCCGGTGCCGCTGCCCTCAAGTAGGCTTTTCCTCGTACGGCAAAGGCCCTGCGGAACACACACCGCAGGGCCTTTTTTTGTGCAAAATTCCGGAGAACCGGCAGGCATGGCAGGATGCGCCCCACCATACGGCTCTCTTCATGCACCTATCTTCATGGACCGGCAGGAGCACGGCAGGGCGCGCATCGTGGGAAAGAAGCGATGTACGCGGGGGGCTTGTCATGGAAAGGGACAACTCAGTCTTTCGTCACCGTGCTTTTGAGGCACACGGCAGGGCGGCTCCTCCCCTTTTTACATTCCGCCGGATCGTCCAGCTCCGGCAATGCCCCACCGGCGATGGCCCACAGATACAGCGAAGCAACTGAGCCATAGGGCGAGAAGCGTCGGCGATATCGCTCGAAGCGCTCTCGCGGCATCTCTTTGTGACGGTAGAGCATGCGCAAGCCGCGACGGATGGCCAGATCGTCATAGCTCAGGATGTCGGGCCGCTGCAGGGAAAAAAGCAGCAGCATCTCGGCCGTCCAGACGCCGATGCCGCGCAGGGCGGCAAGACGGCGGCAGACTTCGGCGTCTTCCAGAGCGGCCATGCCCGGCAGATCCAGTTCCCCGTCCACCACCTGCCGGGCAATACCGCGCATGTAGTCAACCTTGCGCGCGGAAAGCCCCAGCGCCTGCAAGGCCGTCTGCGGCTGGGCCAGCAGGGCTTGCGGCGTGACCTCGCCCAGCAGGCCGCACAAGCGTCCCCAGACCGTGCGCTGGGCCGCCATGCTGATCTGCTGGCCCGTGATGGCATGCATCAGGGCCTGGAAAAGATCCGGCATGACCTCCCGCCGTATGGGGCCGATGGCCAGCATGGCCGCTGCCAGTTTTTTGTCCTTGCGGGCCAGATGATCCACAGCCGCCTGATCGTAGCGGAAAAAATTTTCTTCCGGCATCACTCGCCTCTCCTGTCTGTCCGGCCGCTTCCGGCCATCGTCCCTGCTCTTCTGATGCCACAGCTCAGCAAAAAGCAAAACCACCTGCATGCGAACAGGCGGCTATCGTCTTGTACGTGCCCCCAGCTGCCGACACCCAGGAAAAGGAAGAGGTCTCGAACGATTTGCCTACTCGCCCCCATCTGTCCGTGCCAGCGGCCCGAACGTTGGGGAAAGGCGGACACCTTTTTCCCCAAAACAAAAAGGACGGGAAAAATCCCGTCCTTTTCTTAGTGTCGTTAGTTGCCGGCTAGTTCTTCAGGCTGTGGATGGGAGCCGGGATGCGGCCGCCCAGACCGATGAAGGCACTGGCGTCGCCCTTGGGCACGGGAATGATGGCCGCCTTGCCCAGCAGACCGCCGAAGCTCACTTCCTCGCCCACGCCCTTGCCGGGCACGGGGATGACGCGCACGGCCGTGGTCTTGTGGTTGATCATGCCGATGGCCATTTCGTCGGCGATGAGACCGGAAATGGTGCTGGCCGGGGTGTCGCCAGGAATGGCGATCATGTCCAGGCCCACGGAGCAGACGCTGGTCATGGCTTCCAGCTTTTCCAAGCTCAGCAGGCCGGAGGTGGCGGCCGCCTCGATGCTGGAGTCTTCAGAAACAGGGATGAAGGCGCCGGACAGGCCGCCCACCGAAGAGGAGGCGAAGGCGCCGCCCTTTTTCACGGCATCGTTGAGCATGGCCAGCACGGCCGTGGTGCCGGGCGCACCGATGCTGGACAGGCCCACGCTCTGGAAGATCTCGCCCACGCTGTCGCCCACGGCCGGGGTGGGGGCCAGGGAAAGGTCGGCCACGCCGAAGGGCAGGCCCAGACGCTGGGCCACTTCGTTACCGATCATCTCGCCCACGCGGGTCACCTTGTAGGCCGTGCGCTTGATGACTTCGGCCACGTCCAGCAGGGTCATGGGCTTGCCGCCGTTGCGGCTGTGCTCCAGGGCGCGGTCGATGGCCTTCTTGACCACGCCGGGGCCGGAGACGCCCACGTTGATGACCACGTCGGGCTCGCCCACGCCCAGGTAGGCACCGGCCATGAAGGGCACGTCCTGCGGGATGTTGGCGAAGACCACCAGCTTGGCGCAGCCAAGGCCGCCGCGGTCGGCCGTGGCCTGGGCCACCTTGAGGATCTGTTCGCCCATCAGGGCCACGGCATCCATGTTGATGCCGGAGCGGGAAGAGGCCACGTTGATGGAGGAGCAGATGCGGTCCGTGGTGGCCAGGGCTTCGGGCAGGGCCTCGATGAGGGCGCGGTCACCGTTGGCGAAACCTTTTTCCACCAGGGCGGAGAAACCGCCCAAGAAGTCGACGCCGGCTTCCTTGGCCGCTTCGTCCAGGGCCTGACAGACACGCACCATACCGTCGGGGCCGAAGGGGGCCCCCACCACGGCGATGGGGCTGACGCTGATACGTTTGTTGACCACCGGGATGCCGTACTTGTCGCCCACTTCGTTGCAGACGTTGACCAGCTGGGAGGCATAGCGGTGCAGCTTGGCTTTGACGTTGCCGGTGAAGAGGTCGATGTCGTGGCTGACACAGTCGAACAGGCTCACGCCCAGGGTCACGGTGCGCACGTCCAGATGCTCGTTGCGGAGCATGTTGAGCGTATTGATAACTTCGCGTTCAGAAAGCATGGATATTCCTTATGATACTTGCGGAGGCGGTCCTGCCGCGCTCCCGGGACGGACGGGATCCTAGAAGGAGCCGATACGATGGACGGCTTCGAAGATGTCGCGGTGCTGCACGCTGACGCGCAGGCCCTGGGCCTGGCCTTCGCTGGCCAGCTCGCGACGCAGGCGGCCGAGGTCCGCATTTTCGGGGACCTTGACCTCGAACACGAACAGGGCGTGATTGCTGTGATCCTGGCCCAGAACAGCCTTGAGGCTGTCGATGTTGACGCCGTGACGGGCAAAGACGCGGCTCATGGCAGCGATGAGGCCGGGGCGGTCGGGGCCGTCCACCGTGACCACGAAGGGCTGGCTGACCACGGAGTCTTCCCAGCGGCCTTCCACGGCCGGGCGCACCAGCACGGAAAGGTCGAGCTTGGCATCCACCAGGCCCAGGGCCAGCTGGGTGTGCAGGGATTCTTCCGTCACGTTTTCAGGGGCCTGGACAATAAATATGGCCGCGAACTCACCGCAAAGGATGGTCTGGGTGACCTCGATAATATTGCAGCCGGTCTGCCCGAGGATCTGGCTTACCGCGGAAACGATGCCGGGACAGTCCCGGCCGAGAAAGGAGATGGTCAATTTTTTCATGTTTGGTCCTTGCGGGGTTACGTTTTGAAAACGGTAAACTATGCTTCAATGAAATTCAAGTATGACTACTTTATCATTTTCCCGGTCGAAAGGCACCCTTGGGCCGCAGAGGTCCCCCGGCCCTGAACCTTGACGACGGGCCCTGAATGGCATACCTCTAGCCATTCAACCGTTGAGCCCGAAAGAGGGCCGGGCCATGCCCGAAGCAGGAGTTTGCAGTGGAAAACCGGGAAAAGAGTCCTAAGAAGCAAAAGATCAAGCTGAATACCAAGTCGCAGCACGCCGCCTATTTCATGCCCATGCTTGAGGGCTTTGCCGAGCGCGACATGCTCAACGAAGTCATCAAAAACCGCGTCGTCAAAGCCTGTGACCTGCTGGACGCCGGTGTGCCGCTGTTCCCCAATGATTTCCGCAAGGAACATGCCGTCAGCTGGGTGCTGGACAATTTCGGCAGCCTGAGCGCCGAAGAGCTGGAAGCCAAGGGGGACGTGTTCGCCATCGCCGGCCGCATCGTCTCGCTGCGTTCCTTCGGCAAGGTGGCCTTCTTCCACATCATGGACGAGAGCGGCCGCATCCAGTGCTACGCCAGCCGCGAGGAGCTGCCCGAAGAGGTTTATAATGTAGTGAAGAAGCTGGACGTGGGCGACATCGTCGGCGTGTCCGGCCATCTTTTCCATACCAAGACGGGCGAGCTGACCATCTCCTGTCGCAACCTCAAGCTCATCACGCGCTCCATGCGTCCCCTGCCGGAAAAGTATCACGGCCTCAAGGACATGGAGACCCGCTACCGCCAGCGCTATGTGGACCTTATCGTCACCGAGCGCGCCCGCGAGATCTTCCGCAAGCGCAGCATGATCGTGAGCGAGTTCCGCCGCTTCCTCGAAGAGCGCGGCTTTATGGAAGTGGAAACTCCCATGATGCAGGCCGTGGCCGGTGGCGCCGCCGCCCGCCCCTTCGAGACCTACCACAACGCCTTGGATCTCAAGCTCTACATGCGCATCGCGCCCGAGCTGTACCTCAAGCGTCTGCTGGTGGGCGGTTTCGAAAAGGTCTTCGAGCTCAACCGCAACTTCCGTAACGAAGGCATCGACACCCGCCACAACCCGGAATTCACTTCCTGTGAATTCTACTGGGCCTACGCCAACTTCCACGACCTCATGGACCTGACCGAAGAGCTCTTCGCCCGTCTGGCCAACAAGGTCTGCGGCGGCACGGTCATCACCTACCAGGGCCAGGAGATCGACCTCACCCCCGGCAAGTGGACCCGCATGTCCTTCTACGAATCGCTGACCAAGATCGGCGGCCACAGCCCCGAATTCTACAACGACTACAACAAGGTGCGTGACTACATTCGCAGCCGCGGCGAAAAGGCCACCGACAGCGAGAGCCTGCCCAAGCTGCACGCCAAGCTCTTCGATCTGGATGTGGAAGAGAAGCTGATCCAGCCCCACTTCATCTACCACTACCCCACCGAGATCTCGCCCCTGTCGCGCCGCAACAACGAGCACCCCGACCTGACGGACCGTTTTGAACTGTTCATCACCGGTCGTGAACTGGCCAACGCCTTCTCCGAGCTCAACGACCCCGTGGACCAGCGTCTGCGCTTCGAAGAGCAGGTGCGCGAGAAGGAGGCCGGTGACGACGAAGCCCACGCCATGGACGAGGACTTCCTGCGCGCCCTGGAATACGGCATGCCCCCGGCGGCCGGCGAAGGCATCGGCATCGACCGCCTCGTCATGCTGCTGACGGACTCCGCCTCCATCCGCGAAGTCATCCTCTTCCCGCTGCTGCGTCCGGAGTTCTAAACAAGCATGCGCATGCCCTTTGAGCTGTTTGTGGCGCTGAGATATCTGTTCTCGCGCCGCAAACAGACCTTCATCTACATCATCTCCATCATGTCCATCCTGGGCGTCGCCCTCGGCGTCGGCGCCCTGGTGGTGGTCTTGGGCGTCTACAACGGCCTGACCACCGACATGCGTGACAAGATCATCGGCGCCAATGCCCACGGCATCGTCATGTCTTACGTGCCCGCGGCCTTCCAGCAGCATCCCGACCTGGTGCGGCGCGTGGAGGCCGTGGAGCATGTGCGCGGCGCCACGCCCTTCATCTATACGGAAGTCATGCTCTCCGCCGCCGGCGGCGTCAAAGGCCTGGTGCTGCGCGGCATCGATCCCGAAAGCGCGCCCAAGGTCCTGAGCATGCTGCGCGAGATCCGTCGCGGCTCCGTGACCGATCTGAAACGCGAGGGCACGCCGGGCATCGTCATCGGCGAGGAGCTGGCCAAGCGTCTGGGCATCGGCCTGGGCAGCCGCGTCAACCTGCTCTCCCCCTCCGGGGAAAAGGGCGCCACCGGCTATTCGCCGCGCATCCGCCCCTTCGAGGTGGTGGGCATCTTCAAGACCGGCATGTTCGAATACGATGCCACCCTGGCCTTCGTGGACCTCAAGGCCGCGCGCGACATCCTCGGCCTGCCCGACGGCTTCCTCACCGGCATCGAGATCATGGTGGACGACGTCTACAAGGCCGACGTCATCGCCCAGAGCGTGCAGGACACCCTGGGCTCCCCCTTCTATGTGCGCCACTGGATGGAGATGAACGCCAACCTTTTCGCGGCCCTCAAGCTGGAAAAGATCGGCATGTTCATCCTGCTGACCATGGTGGTGCTCATCGGTTCCTTCTCCATCGTGACCTCCCTGGTCATGCTGGTCATGGAGAAGACCCGCGACATCGCCATCCTCATGTCCATGGGCGCCACCCGTTCCATGATCCGCCGCATCTTCATGCTCCAGGGCACCATCATCGGTTTCGTGGGCACCCTGCTGGGTTACGGCATGGGCCTGAGCCTGGGCTGGGCGCTGAAGCGTTACCGCTTCATCAAGCTGCCCGAGAACGTCTACACCCTGGATCACCTGCCCATCATCATCACCTGGCAGGACGTGCTCATCATCGGGGCCAGCGCCATGCTGCTCTGTTTCCTGGCAACCCTGTACCCGGCGCGGCAGGCCGCACGCCTTGAGCCCGCGGAAGCCCTGCGCTACGAGTGATCATGGCCGAGCTCTACAAATTCGAACATGTGGGCAAGCGGTTCTCCGGCCCGGAGAACCTGGAGATATTCAAGGATATCAACCTTTCCGTGGAAGAAGGAGAGTCCCTGGCCATCGTGGGGACCTCCGGCTCCGGCAAGAGTACCCTCTTGCATCTTATGGGGGCTCTTGATACTCCAAGCAGTGGAAAAATCTTTTTTGACGGCCGGGACATGTCCGAGATGAGGCCTGACGAAAAGGCCCGCTTCCGCAACAGGACGCTGGGCTTCGTGTTTCAGTTCCATCATCTCCTGCCGGAATTCTCGGCCCTGGAAAACGTGGCCATGCCGGCCCTGATAGGCGGTGCCTGTCGTGCCGATGTGCTGCCCGATGCCCGTACCATGCTGGAACGCGTAGGTCTTGCCCACCGTGTGGAGAGCAAGGTCTCCACCCTGTCCGGCGGGGAGCGGCAGCGGGTAGCCATCGCTCGCGCCGTTTTGCTGCGCCCCCGGGTGCTGCTGGCTGACGAACCCACGGGCAACCTTGACGAAAATACTGGTGAGCAGGTCAGCACCCTGATGCGCGAACTGAATCGCGAACTGGGCATGACCCTCGTGATTGTCACCCACAACCGCGAGCTGGCCGCCACCATGAATCGTAGTCTGGAACTGAGAGCGGGGACTCTGTATGAAAAAACATTTGCGTAATTGGCTGGGCCTGTTCTGTTTCGCCCTGCTGGCCTGCCTGTGGGGAGCCGCCCCGCTGCAGGCTGCGGGAAACACGGTGCTGGTGTTGCCCTTCCAGGTCACTGCCGGCCCTGAGATGCCCAATGCGGCCCGGGATGTGCCGCAGATCATCGGTACGGAGATGCAGCAGCGCGGTCTGTCCGTCATCCCCATGGACAAGGCCCGCAGCCTGCTGTCCTCCCGCGGCGGCAGCATCGACATGGCCGCTGCCCGCGAGCTGGGCAAAAAAGCGGGCGCCGACCTGGTGCTGTTCGGCAGCTTCAAGCAGAACGGCGAAGGCTTTGCCCTGCAGTCCCTGCTGGTGCCGGTGAACGAAGGCCAGGCCAAGCCTGCCAACTTCGATCGCCCCTCCCTGCTGAGCCTCAATGAATGCGCCGCCGCCATGGCCGGTCAGGCTTCCGGCATGCTGGCCGGTGCCGCTGCCGCCGCCCCTGCTGCCAGCAGCGCTCCCCGCACCGAACCCAACGATCCCATCGGTCGCGCCGACTTCGTGCCCATGGGCACCGCCAAGGGTGCTCTGGCCGACGTACAGGTGCGCGGCCTGCAGGTCATGGACCCCGAAGTGGTCCTTATGCGCCTCTCCATCCGCAAGGGCGATACCCCCTCCGCCAATGACATCAACGAAGAAGTCAAGCGCATCTGGGAACTGGGCTACTTCAGTGACGTCCAGGCCCACATGGAAGGCAACGTGCTGGTCTTCACCGTGGCGGAAAAGCCCCGCATCGAGAACATCATCGTGGAAGGTTCCCACGAGATCGATGCCGAGGACGTGATCGCCGCCATGGGCACCAAGTCCGGCAACGTGCTCAACGAACAGCTCATCGCCGACGACCTGCAGAAGATCAACGAACTCTACCGCAAGGAAGGCTACTACCTGGCCCGGTCCAGCTACCGTCTGGACAGCCGCTCCGGCGGCCGCGGCGCCGTGCTGGTCATCCAGGTGGAAGAAGGCAACAAGCTCTACATCAAGGAAGTCAAGATCGAGGGCCTGGAGCAGCTGGACAAGGGCGACATGGACAAGTACCTGGCCCTCAAGCCCCGCAACATCTTCTCCTGGTTCACGGGCACCGGCGTGCTCAAGGAAGAGCATCTGGAGCGTGATACCAACGCCATCGCCGCCTACGGCCTGAACCAGGGCTTCGTGGACATCCAGGTGGCCGCTCCCGACGTGCAGTACAAGGAAGACGGCATCTATGTGACCTTCAAGGTCCATGAAGGCCCCCGCTACAAGATCCATGACATCAAGTTCGGCGGTGACATCATCGACGAAGAACAGGCCATGCTGGACGTGGTCGAGATGGACGAATGGAAGAAGGACAACGACTACTTCTCCATCACCGTCATGCAGGAAGACAGCAAGCGCCTGACCAACTTCTACACCGACCGCGGTTACGCCTTTGCCGAGGTGGACACCCGCGTCATGAAGGTGGAAGGCGACGAGCCCATGGTGGACGTGGGCTACATGGTCAACAAGAAGGAAAAGGTCTTCATCCGCCGCCTGATGGTCGACGGCAACACCAAGACCCGTGACAACGTCATCCTGCGCGAGATGCGCCTGGGCGACGGCGACCAGTACGAAGGCGAAAAGATGCGCCGTTCCGCCGAACGCCTGAACCGTCTGCGCTACTTCTCCGCCATCGACAGCGAACTGATCCCCACCGATCGTCCTGACGAAGTGGACCTCAAGATCAAGGTCAAGGAAGACAACACCGGCGCTCTCATGGGCGGTATCGGCTACTCCACCTATTATGACGTGGGCGTGACGGCCTCCATCATGGAGCGCAACCTCTTCGGCCGCGGCTATCAGGTGCAGCTGCAGGGCTTCTTCTCCTGGCGTCGTACGTCGGGCGTGTTCTCCTTCACCAACCCGCGCGTCTACGATACCGACCTGTCCTTCGGCAACGACATCTACTACATCTACGACTACTGGGACGACTTCACCAAGGAAACCATCGGTGACACCATCCGCTTTGGTTATCCCATCGGTGAATATACGTCCGTGGGTATCGGCTACCGCCTGGAACGCTACGACCTCTATGACGTGGATGCCGATGCTTCGCCCTACATCTCCGACTACAAGGGCACCAACTGGACCAGCGCCATCTCCGCCCGCATCCTGCGCGATACCACCGACGACCGCGCCCGTCCCACCAAGGGCACCATCGCACGCCTGTGGGCCGAATACGGCGGCGGCGGCCTGGGCGGTACCGACAACTTCATCAAGGCCGTGGCCGACTGGCAGGGCTTCTGGTCCATCAATCCCGAAAACACCTTCCACCTGCGCGCCCGCGTGGGCGGGGTGTTCCAGAACACCAGCAGCCGCGTGCCCGTGTTCGAACGCTTCTGGCTGGGCGGCATGGATACCGTGCGCGGTTACTCCTACTCCGACCTCTCGCCCCGCGACGACAAGTACGGCGGCGACCAGATCGGTGGTGACCGCATGGGCGTGCTGAACGTGGAATACATCTGGACCTTCCAGAAGGACATGGGCCTGGCCCTGGTGCCCTTCTTCGATGCCGGTTTCAACATCGACCACAAGACCATGGCCGACGACTTCAACGACAAGATCGTCTACTCCGCCGGTCTGGAACTGCGCTGGCGTTCGCCCATGGGCGACCTGCGCCTGGCCTATGGCTATCCCCTGTCCAAGGACTACGACGGCGAGCGTGAGCAGGGCCGTCTGGAATTCAGCATGGGCCAGTTCTTCTAGGCCGGGCTGATCTCCTTCGCGTCAAAAAAGCTCCCTTCGGGGAGCTTTTTTTTATGTCGGAAAACAGACACTCCCTTGGAGGGGCCTACACGGAGAGCTTGTAATATACTGAAAACACAATCTTTTTAATAAAAACATCTTCATGGCACGCAACCTGCAAAGGATAGGCTACGGCAAAGTTCCCCTCCCGGGAGCAGCCACTATCCAGCGAGTTCTGTGTCATGGCCAGGAAAAAAGTCACCCCCGCTCCCCGTCCCCAGTCCCCCGGCATGATGGCCCGTATCCTGCCTCCTCTGGGATTCATCCTGGCCTTTTCCCTTCTGGCGGCCTTCTGCCATACCATCAGCCATGGCGCCACCCTGTCCCCCGCGCAGCGCTATGAAGCCGCCAAGGACGACATGGATGCCTTGCGCCAGGACAATAAACGCGGCATGCAGCGTGCCCCTTGGGAAGAAGTGGCCGCGTCCTTCCATGCCATCCATCAGAACGCCACCACCTGGGCCAACCGTCCTGCCGCCCTGTTCAAGGCCGCGGAATGCTACGAAGAGCTTTCCCGCCGCTCCTTCGCCATCTCCGACGCCCGCAAGGCCGCCGGGACTTTCGAGGAAGTGGCCCGGCAGCACGAGAGCAGCCGCCTGGCCGATGATGCCCTGCTGCGTGCCGCCCGTATCCGGGCCGACAGGCTCAAGGACACCCGGGGCGCGTTGAAGCTGCTGGATACGCTCTGCCGGGATTATCCGCGCGGCGACATGTACGCCGAAGCCCGCCGCCTGCGGCAGGAACTGGCCCCGGGCAAGGATGCCCCGCAGCCGTCCGTGCAGCCTGCCCGTCAGATATCCGACACCCCTCCGGCAGACGATGCCCGCCAGGCCCTGCAGCGTTATGAGAATGCCAAGAAGACCATGGAGCTCCTGCGTGCCGACAAGCGTCGTTCCTGCTGGCGCGAACCCTGGGAAAACCTGCAGGGCGATTTCATGCAGGTCTACCAGAGCCGTCCCAATGCCACGGTCAGCGCGGCGGCCCTGTTCCGTGCCGGAGTCAGCGCCCGTTCTCTGGCCGACTGTTCCCACCTTGCCGCCGACTACCGCACGGCCCGTACCCTGCTGCTGCGTGTGCCGGAAGAATTCCCCGGCAGCGCCCTGGCTGACGATGCCCTGCTGCAGGCCGCGCAGATCAGTGCCGAGGAACTGAAAGACCGCACCGAGGCCGTGCGCCTGCTGGCCCGTCTGGAGAAGGAATATCCCCGTGGCGACATGCGCCCCCAGGCCACGGCCATGCGGCAGCAGTTGGCCCCCGCCGCTGCGGACAGCCGTCTGGCGGATGCCTCCGCCGGCAAGGGCAAGGCCGTCCGGGTCAACAATGTGGTGGCCGGGCAGCCGGGCCTTTCCGTGCAGCGCGTGTTCATCGACGCCGGGCACGGCGGACGTGATCCGGGCACCATCCACAATGATGTGATCGAGCGCAACATCACGCTGGACATCGCCCTGCGTCTGGGCCGCCTGCTGGAGGACAACGGCCTGGAGGTCATCTACAGCCGGCGCAAGGACGTGGCCGTGAGCCTGCGGGACCGCACCGGCAAAGCCAACCAGGCAGGCGCGGACCTGTTCGTCTCCATCCACGTCAACGCCCATGAGGACCGCGGCATCAACGGCTTCGAGACCTATTATCTGGACATCTCCCGCGATCCCCGGGCCGTGCGTGTGGCCAGCCAGGAAAACGCCCGCAACGACAGGAACCTGGGCGAGGTCCAGAAGATCCTGTCCGACGGCATGCTCACGGCCCGCCAGTACGAGAGCCGCAGGCTGGCCACCGACATCCAGAAGCAGTCCCTGGCCCGTCTGAAGCGCCGCGGCTATACCGTGCGCGACAACGGCACCCGGGCGGCCCCCTTCATCGTCCTGCTGGGTGCGCGCATGCCCTGCGTCCTGGTGGAAGTGGGCTACTGCTCCAATCCGCATGAGGCCCGCAACCTGCTCGACGCCCGCTACCGCATGATCCTGGCCGAAGGTCTGGCCGAGGGCATCCTGAGCTACAGCGACCGCGTGCGGCAGAACCGCACGGCCCAGAATTCCTTGACGCCCCCTGCCTCTGGTGCTATGTGATGAACGGTAAACAAGAGGTTTCCCTCTTGCTACCAGAAAACCTACACAATCACTGCCTGGCGGCATCCTCGATCCGCGGAGCATTCGATCAAAGGGAGTTTTTTCCATGCGCAAACTGATGTATCTGACCCTTGCGGTCTGCCTGATGATGGCGGGGGCCGTTGCCGCCAATGCCGCTGAACCTGCTGCCGCCAAGATCGGCGTCGTGGACATGCAGGCTGTCGCCACCCAGAGCGAACCTGCCCAGGCCGCCAAAAAGCAGATGGAAAGCAAGTACGGCAAAGAGCGTGCCGCTCTGGAAAAGCAGGGCGAAGCCCTGAAGAAGTCTGCCGAGGAACTGAAGGGCCCCAAGGCCTCTGATGAAAAGAAGCTGGCCTTCATCCGCAAGAAGCAGGAACTGGACCAGAAGACCCGCAACTTCCTGCGCAAGGTGGAACAGGACGAAGTGAAGCTGCGCCAGGATATGGTCACCATGGTCTTCAACGCCACCTACAACGTGGCCCAGAAGAAGGGCTTCAACTTCGTGGTGGACATCACCGCCGGTGGCGTCCTCTACGCCGACCAGACCATGGACCTGACCCAGGACGTGCTGGCCGAAGTCAACCGTCTCCACAAGGAAGACAAGGCCAAGGGCAGCAAGTAAGCGCCCCCACAGCCGGATCTCGAGCCCCCTGTCCGCAGGGGGCTTTTTTTTGCCCGCCTGCCGGCAGCAGGCCGCCTTGTCTTGCGCCAGGCATCGGGCTAAACTGCGCCATCATACCCATCAAAGGAGTTTTCCATGTCGGACGCTACGCCTATCACCATGGACATCCAGCGCATCCTCTCCATCCTGCCCCACCGCTATCCTTTCCTGCTGGTGGACCGCGTGCTGGAATGCGTGCCTGGCTCCCATATCAAGGCCTACAAGAACGTGACCATCAACGAGCCCTTCTTCCAGGGCCATTTCCCCGGTGCGCCCATCATGCCCGGCGTGCTCATCCTTGAAGCCCTGGCCCAGACCGGCGCCCTGCTGGCGGTCTCCGGCATGGAAGGCGACCTGTCGGACAAGCTCTTCTTCTTCACCGGCCTGGACGGCGTCAAATTCCGTCGCCAGGTGGTGCCCGGCGACCGCCTGGAACTGCACTGCGACAATATCCGCATGAAGCTCAAGCTCTGCAAGATGGACGCCCGCGCGTATGTGGACGGCAAACTGGCCGCCGAGGCCCAGATCACTGCCGCCATCGGCGACCGCCCCAAGGCCTAGCATGAAAGTCGCTCTGGTGCATTACTGGCTGGTCAACATGGCCGGCGGCGAAAAGGTGCTGGAGGCCCTGTGCCGTCTCTATCCGCAGGCGGACATCTTCACCCATGTGGTGGACAGGGAAAAGCTCCTGCCCGAATTCCGCCGGCACAAGATCAGCACCACCTTCATCAACAGCCTGCCCGCCAGCCGCAGGCTGTATAAAAAGTACCTGCCCCTCATGCCGCATGCCCTGGAGCAGCTGGACCTGACGGACTACGATCTGGTCATCTCCAGCGAATCCGGGCCCGCCAAAGGGGTCATCACCCGGCCCGACTGCCTGCACGTCTGCTACTGCCACACGCCCATGCGCTATCTGTGGGACAACTGGCCGGCCTACATGCGGAGCACGGGGCGGCTCTCCCGTCTGGCCATGCGCCTGCTGCTGCCCTCCCTGCGGCAGTGGGACTGCCTCAGCGCCCAGCGGGTGGACCACTTCGTGGCCAACTCCCGTCATGTGGCCCGGCGCATCCGCAAGTACTGGCGCCGCGAGGCCGCCGTGGTCCATCCGCCGGTGGACACCAACGCCTTCACGCCCCGCGCGGAACCGGGCGGGGAGCACTACCTCTGCTTCGGCCGTCTGGCTTCGTACAAGCGCGTTGATCTGGCCGTGGAGGTCTGCACCCGCCTTGGCCGTCCGCTGGTGGTGGCCGGTGACGGCGAGATGATGCAGCAACTCAAGGCCAAGGCAGGCCCCAGCGTGCGCTTTGTGGGCCGCCAGGACGATGCCGCCGTGCGCGAGCTCATGGCCCGCAGCCGGGCCCTGCTCTTCCCCGGCGAGGAAGACTTCGGCATCATCCCGGTGGAAGCCATGTCGGCCGGGGTCCCGGTCATCGCTTACGGACGCGGTGGCGCCACCGAGACCGTGGTGGACGGCGAGACCGGCCTGCTCTTCAGCGAGCAGAGCCCGGAGAGCCTGGCCGAGGCCCTGCAGCGCTTCGAACAGTGCGAAGGGGATTTCGATCCCCGACACCTGCACGCGCATGCGGAAAAGTTCTCTACCGAGAATTTCCTGACCGGCTTCCGCCATGAGGTGGAAGCGGCCATGGCCCGCATGTAAAGGACAAAACAGTCCGTAAAGAAAAAAGGACAGCCTTCATGGCTGTCCTTTTCTTTTGTCTCGCGAGCCTTTTCGGGGCTGTCCTCGTTCCATACAGGCATAGGCGACGCGCTTGTATCCGGGCAAGGTACTGCCCAGCCCCGCTCTTTTGCAAAGACACGATGTTTCCGCTGCTCCGGCGGAGCACTATCTGCTTCCGGACTCGTGGCTCCTGCAGGCCCCGCTAGTATGCGCCGTAGCCGGTGAGCACCACGGGGAAGGTGCGGGCCAGGATCCAGAGATCCATCCAGATGCACCAGTTGGTCACATAATAGCGGTCCAGGCTGACCCGTTCCTCGTAGGTCGTATTGTTTCGTCCGGAGACCTGCCACAGGCCCGTGATGCCCGGGCGCACCCGGCAGTAATCCGCGTAGACTTCGCCGTATTTGGCGATCTCGGCCTCCACGATGGGACGCGGCCCCACCAGGCTCATCTCGCCCCGCACCACATTGATCAGCTGGGGCAGTTCATCCAGGCTGCTCTTGCGCAGGAAACGGCCCACGCGGGTGATCCGGGGGTCATGCTTCAATTTGCGGTCCTTTTCCCACTCGTCGCGCAGATCGGGATTTTCCTCCAGATAGCGGGCCAGCACCTCGTCCGCATCCTGGCGCATGGTGCGGAACTTGAACACGTCAAAGGCCTTGCCGTCCTTGCCCAGGCGACGCTGCCGGTAGAACACCGGCCCGCGGCTGTCCAGACGGATCAGCAGGCACAGCAACAGGCCGGGCACAGAACACAACACGACCACGGGCAGACAGAGCACGAGGTCCAGGGCTCTCTTGAGGCGCTGCCGCCAGCGACGGCGCAAATTCTGCATGAGCATGAAGCCCGTCATGGTCCCCAGGTCGCAGGCATGGAACCAGTGCTGCCGGACGCCGCTGCTCTGGGCGGGCACCACCAGGATCTTGACGAAATAGCGGCTGGCTTCATGGACGAAGCGGGCCGTATGGGCATCGGAAGGCTGCAGCATCAGGGCGATGGCCCCGGGATGGCGACGCTCCGCGTCCTTCAGCTGGCGTCTGGCTTCTTCCATGTCCGGGGGCAGCGTGAAGATGTCTACCGGCGAAAGGCCCAGCCAGGGGTGGCGTTTGAGATAATGCCACAGCTCACGGCCCGTATTGCTGCGATCAAGGATCACCAGAGGGGTCCCCCACCAGCGGAACTTGCCGAAATAGTGACGGCAGAAGCGCCGTGTCACCGGCAAAAGGAAGATGCTCAGCAGCCAGGCCCCCACGAGCACGATACGCGAATAGGCCACACTGGCCTTGCCCGCGAACAGCAGGGCAAGGATGAGGCCGAAGGTCAGTGTGCTCAGCGCGCAGAGTTTGCGGCTTTCCACATAGGCAGGCAGCGAGATGACCCCGTAAAGGCCCAGGGCCAGCCCCATGAACGGCGCCAGCAGGAGCATGGAAAGCATCCAGTCATAGCTGGTGATGTTAAGATCGCCCCACAGGGCGCGCAGGCACAAAACAAAAAACGTGCAGGCAAAAAGCGTCAGGAAGTCGCAACACACCAGCAGGATGACGCGGGGCGGCACCCCCAGACTCTGCAGCATGCGCTGAGCTAGACGGGAAAATTCCATCTTGATTCCGGTCTCCGGTAAGGAAGAAAAAAGGCGGGGACGGGCAGGAGAGCGGCTTTGTGACGCCTTCTCACTTGCGCCCGTGCGCGGCTTTTGCTAAAAAATTTTGTTGCCGCGCGATACGGCATCAGGTTATACCCGGCCCTCACATTTTACAAGGGAAGCACCATGAAAAAACTTTTTGTTTGCGCCCTGCTGTTCGGCCTGCTGGCCTCTGTGCCGGCCTTTGCCCAAAAGACCTACGTCAACGGCATCGACTCCAACTATCCGCCTTTTGCCTATGTCGATGAAAAGACCGGCCAGCCTGCCGGTTTTGACGTGGATGCCATGAACTGGATCGCCAAGACCATGGGCTTCAAGGTCGTCCACAAGCCTGTGGCCTGGGACGGTATCGTGCTGGCCCTTGCCAACAAGCAGATCGACATGATCGCTTCCGGCATGAGCATCACTGAAAAGCGCCGCAAGGTGGTGGACTTTTCCGATCCTTACTGGGAAGTCTCCCGCGTGTTCCTGGTGCCTGCCGACTCCAAGCTGACCCCTGCCGACATCCTGTCCAAGCCCATCAAGCTGGGCGTGCAGCGCGGCACCTCCGAAGCTGAAGCCATCAAGCAGGAACAGAAGGAAAAGGGTTATCCCTTTGAGCTGCGCTTCTATGAATCCTGTCCTCTGGCCGTGGAAGACCTGGTCAACGGCCGTATCGAAGCCGCCCTCATGGACTCCCTGCCCGCCGGTGACGCCATCGCCCGCGGCAAGGCCGTGAAGAAGGCCGGTGTGCACGGCGAACCCGACCAGTTCGGCGTGGCCATCCGCAAGGGCGACAAGGAACTGCGCGCCCTCATCGACGAAGGTTTCCGCAAGCTGCAGGCCGATCCCTACTGGAAGGAACTGCAGGCCAAGTACCTGAGCAAGTAATCTCTTACTGACTGATACAGCGGCCCGTGCCGCTTTTCCAAGGTGAACCGCCGCCCTTGTCGCGGCGGTTCGCCATGTCCATACAGCCCGTTTTTCTCATGTCCGATATCTTTCCCTTCAGCGCGATCCTGGATTTCCTGCGGGATATCCTCATGCAGGCCTGGCTCTGCCTGGCCGTCGTCCTGCGCCCCATCGTAGGCGATACCATCGTGGATGCCTTCCCCTTCATCATGGGAGGCACGCTGGTGACCGTGGGCTCGGTGGCCCTGGCGCTGGGCATGGGGCTGGTGCTGGGCGTCCCCATGGCCGTGCTGCAGGTGTACGGTAACGCCCTGGCCCGCCGTCTGGTGGGACTGTATGTCTGGTTTTTCCGCGGCGTCCCCATCCTGGTGCTGCTCTTCCTTTCCCAGGGGCTTTTCCTTTCCATGGGCTGGATCCTCGAGCCCTTCCTGCTCTCCTGCCTCGTCATGGGCTGCATCAGCACGGCCTATCAGTCCCAGATCTTCCGGGGCGCCATCGAGAGCCTGCCCCAGGGACAGCTCAAGGCCGCGCGCGCCCTGGGCATGCGCGACCTGACCGCCATCACCTGCATCATCCTGCCGCAGGCCCTGCGCCTTTCCATCCCGGGCTGGGCCAACGAATTTTCCATCCTCCTCAAAGACTCCGCCGTCTGTTACCTGCTGGGCACCATGGAGATCATGGCCCGCGTCAATGCCGTGGCCCAGCGTACGCATGAACATCTGGCGTTTTTCGCCCTGGCGGGGGTCATCTATTTCGTTTTGACGCTGATCGTGCTCAAGCTCTTGCGCCGCCTGGAAAACAAGGTCCAGATCCCCGGCTACTCCGCCGGCACGGTGGGCAGCATGGCCAAAAACACGCAGCATGGGGTACAGAACGCATGAACGAAGTTGTCTTGCAGGTAAAAGGCATCAGCAAAAGCCTGGGCGGCAAGTCCATCCTGGACAATTGCTCCCTGAACATGAAACGCGGCGAGCTCAAGGTCCTCATCGGTCCTTCCGGTGCGGGCAAGAGCACGCTCTTGCAGTGCATCAACTGCCTCATCCCCCCGGACAAGGGCGAGATCATCCTTGAAGGCGAAAAGCTCGACTTTTCCAACAAGTCCAAGCTCTGCGCCTTCCGGGCCCAGGTGGGCATGATCTTCCAGGACTTCAACCTGTTCGACCATCTGACCGCCGAAGAGAACGTGGCCATCGCCCTGCGCAAGGTGCGCGGCATGTCCGCCGCGGCCGCCCGTGAACGCGCCATGGACGAGCTGGCCCGCGTGGGCCTTGCCCGCCGTGCCCTGCTCTACCCCGCCCAGCTTTCCGGCGGCCAGAAGCAGCGCGTGGCCATGGCCCGCGCCCTGGCCATGGACCCCAAGGTCATCCTGCTGGACGAGCCTACCTCCGCCCTGGACCCGGAACTGGTGGGCGAAGTGCTCTCCGTCATCCGTGACCTTTCCAAGGGCGGCATGACCATGATCATGGCCACCCACCAGATGGACTTCGCCCGAGCCCTGGCCCACGAGATCCTGTTCATGGAGCGCGGTGTCATCATCGAACAGGGTGCGCCCGAGACCCTGCTGGCCGAAGGCAGCAATACCCGTACCCGCGACTTCTGCGCGCACCTGCTGGATATGGGAGCCTAGCGTGGTCATCGACATCCCCTTTTTCACCCAGGACGTCATCCCGGCCCTCAACCAGGGCCTGAAAGTGTCCATCGCCCTCATCGTCCCGGCCAGTATCCTGGGCTTCGTGGGCGGCGTGGCACTGGGATGCCTGCGGGCCTTCGGCGGCCCCTGGAGCAGCCGGCTGGGCAACTGGTACACCGCCATCATCCGCGGTGTGCCGCTGGCCGTGCAGCTGATGATGATCTATTATGCCCTGCCCAAGATGGGCATCTATTTCGAGCCCTACGGCGCCGCCCTGCTGAGCTTCATCCTTTGCAGCGCCGCCTATCATTCGGAGTATATCCGCGGGGCCCTGCTCTCCATCCGTCAGGGACAGATCAAGGCGGCCCAGGCCCTGGGCATGACCACCTTCCAGACCGTGTTCTGGATCGTCATCCCCCAGGCCGCCCGCCGTGCCCTGCCCGGCTGCGGCAACGAGATCATCTACCTTATCAAGTACAGTTCCCTTGCCATGCTCGTGACCTGTAACGAGCTCATGAGCGAAGCCAAGGTGCTGGCCTCGGACACCTTCCGCAATACGGAAGTTTTCCTGGCCGTGGGCCTCTACTACCTCATCCTGGTCTCCCTGGCCACCTGGTGCCTGCGCTGGCTGGAAAAGCGCTACAGCATCCCCGGCTTCGGCAACCGCTAGTTTCCTTTTTCATGAGGGGAGGGGAACCCCCTCTGCTGACGCGAGAGGGGGTTCCCCTCCCCTCAAACTCCCCTCCCTTCCCCCAGCGCGTTTTGCTTAAAAAGCTGCGCCAACAGGCAGGGAAGCTTATCTGCAAGGCAACAAAAGGCGCTGCCCGCATACGCGGACAGCGCCTTTCCTTATTCGTACGGATACCACCTGGTTCCTGCTCTGGCTCTGAAAGGCTCTTTCCTCCATAGCCTCTTCTACCGCACCTTCCACACAGTTTTGTGCCTTTTTACGAATATCCGTGTCGCCTTTTCCTGCGTTACAAGAAAGGGATCGCAATCCGGACCAGAAAGGCATTTGGTCGGCAACGGCCTTTTGTACTTTGAAAAATCTCTTCGGGAAGCTGCCACGGTATCAGCAACGGCCGCATTGTTGCTGTGCCAACCTAACAGGCCCAAGATCCCCGGATAAAAAAGTTCGCAGCATCCAGAGCCATCACCATAAAAAATCCCCCTCCCCGCTGAAGCGCGCTGGGGAGGGGGTGGGGAATTTGAGGGGCGGGGGAACACCTCTCGCGCTGGCAGCGACCGGATGGCGACCCCTTGGGCCGTGCCCGTTGCGACGAAGGAAGCTACGGGCATCGACAGCGGAGATGCGGGGGTCCCCCGCCCCTCAGCAAAACAGCACGGCCATGCTGCTGTTACATATGCAGGGCGGCCTGACCGAGTTCCAAAGCCTTGAGGTTGGAGGCCTGCAGCTTGGCGGGCAGGTATTTTTCGATGGCGGCCTTGAGGGCGTCGATACCGAAGGGCAGCAGGCCAGAGGCACAGACAGCGGCCAGCAGCACGGTATTGCCCGCCTGGGCGGCACCGGCCTGGATGCCCAGCTCGCGGCAGGCCAGGAAATGGCACTGGCTGGCAACGGCGCGGGACTTCTGCTCGATCTCTTCCATGGAAGGATATGCAGCCATGCCCAGCGACACGCTCAGGGGCGGCATGGGATCACGGCTGGAGAAGATGACGCCGCCGGGACGCAGGTACGGCAGACCGCGCAGGGTCTCCAGGGGCTCGAAGCCCAGCAGGATGTCGGCCTCGCCAAGATCCAGCTTGGGCGAACGCCAGCCGCCCAGCAGCAGCACGGATTCCACCACACCGCCGCGCTGGGCCATGCCGTGGACTTCGCCGGCCACAACTTCCTGCCCGGCATCCAGAGCGGTGCGGGCCAGCAGGGTGGTGGCGGTCAGGGTGCCCTGTCCGCCCACGCCGGTGAAGAAAATACGAAGACGCTTTTGTTTGTCGCTATGTTGCATAATACACCTCACCTAGGCGCGCTTTCTGGCCTTGAAGGCCTTGGGGGCCACCTGCAGACAGACCATGCAGCCGGTGCAGAGATTTTCATCCACAGCCACGTCCTCGCCATTGCGATAGAAAGCGGGGCAGGCCAGTTCTTCCAGACAGCGCTGGGCATCGGCGCCCTGCTCGGCCACATAGGCCACCTGGGCGGCGGCCTTCTTGAGGCGGCGGCGGGCATAGAGCACGCAGGGTTCTTCCGCGATGATGACGCGCACGCCCTTCTTGTCGCGCATGTCTTCCAGGGCCGAATGCAGGGCCTTGAGGTTGTAGGAACGGACCTTCACACATTCGGTGACGCCCAGGCCGCGCACCACGGATTCGATATCCAGATGCATGGCCTCTTCACCGAGGATGTCCTGCAGCATGCCGGGATTGGGCTGGTGACCGGTCATGGCGGTGGTGCCGTTGTCGAGGATGACCACCAGGATGTCGTGCTTGTTGAACACGGCGTTGGCCAGGCCGGTCATGCCGGAATGGAAGAAGGTGGAGTCACCGATGAAGGCCACCACCGGCTTGCCGGAAGCCCGGGCAAAACCGCTGCCGGCGGACACGGAGGAGCCCATGCAGACCAGGAAGTCGGCCATGCGCAGGGGCGGCAGCATGCCCAGGGTGTAGCAGCCGATGTCGCTGGAATAGTAGGCGTCGTCGCCAAAGGTGTGGCGGACGGCGTAGTAGACGGCGCGGTGGGAGCAGCCGGCGCAAAGGTTCGGCGGACGCACGGGCAGCTCGCGGACCACGGGCGAAGAAGCCTTGACCGGGCAGGGGCAGTCCAGATAATCGGCCACGCGGCGCAGGACCAGGGTGGTGGAGTATTCGCCCAGCACGGTGAGGGTATCGTCCTTGCCTTCGATGCGGGCCTTGCAGCCGCACTTCTGGGCCAGGGCGCGCACGCTGCCTTCCAGCAGAGGCTCGCCTTCTTCCAGCACCAGCACGCGGTCGCAGGACTGCAGGAAGGCTTCGATACGGCCTTCGGGCAGGGGCCAAGTCATGCCCAGCTCGAGCACGCGCACGCGCTCTTCCCAGCCGCCGGAGGCCAGGGCGTCGGCCAGATAGTTGCGTGCCACACCGCTGGCGATGATGCCCAGACGGCAGCCTTCGGGGCCGTATTCACGGCTGAAGCGGCTGGACTCGGCAAAGGCGCGGGCCTTTTCCATGATCTCCAGCAGGGAGCGGTGACGGCCACGGGCCACGGCGGGCACGGGCACGAAGCGGCCGGGATTGCGCTGGAAGTCCACGATGGGCGCGGGGCCCGCCGGCAGATCGTCGAATTCCACATTGCCGCGCATATGGCTGACGCGGGTGGTGGTACGCAGCAGCACGGGCTGCTGGAGCTCGCGGGCCAGGCGGAAGGCCTCGCGGGTCATGTCCTTGGCTTCCTGGGCGGACACAGGCTCGAAACAGGGCAGGGAGGCAAAGCGCGCATAGTAGCGGTTGTCCTGCTCGTTTTGGCTGGAGTGGCAGCCGGGGTCATCGGCGGAGAGCACCACCAGACCGCCGGGCAGACCGGTGTAGACCGAGGTGAACAGCGGGTCGGCCGCCACGTTGAGGCCCACGTGCTTCATGGTCACCAGGGCCTGGGCACCGCCCAGGGCCGCACCGGCGGCCACTTCGAAGGCGACCTTTTCGTTGACCGCGTACTCGATCTTGTAGCGGCCCTCGCCCCCCAGTTTGTAAAAGGTATCCGGCACTTCGGAAGAAGGCGTGCCAGGATAGCAGGTGACCATGTTCACGCCGGCTTCAAGCGCGCCGCGTACGATGGCTTCATTGCCCAGCAAAACGTGGCGCTCGCCACGCGCCCCGTGCAGCAGAGGATGTTTGCTCATGTGTCCTCCCGGCCCGTGCGCGTCGGCAGAGGGGCCGCCAACGTTCTTACTACTTGTTCTCCGCGCCGTCCTTCACGGGCGCGGTCTTGCCACCGCCCAGCGCTTCCGCGCGCGAGCGGTAAAACTCACCGTCCAGACCAGGCTGCGAGGCGGCCAGGGCTTCATAGGCGGCAACGGCCACATCGGTCTTGCCCGCCGCTTCGGCGGCTTCGCCCAGCAGCATGCGCAGGGTGGCACGGCCGTCCTCGGTGGCGCGGCTCTCCAGGCCCTGCAGCAGGGTCACGGCATCAGCGGGACGATCCAGCTTGATCAGCGCGCCGGCCTGGCCCAGAGCGGCCATCAGGCCCATGGCACCGTCGGCGTCCAGCTTGGCCGCCGTGGCATAGGCCTGTTCGGCACGGCTGTAATCCTGATCCTGCATGGCGAACTCGGCCTGCATCAGATAGATGCTGTAACGCATGTTCTCGGGAGCTTTGGCTGCCAGGTCGTCCAGCGCCTTGAGGCGATCCCCGCCCTTCATGGTGATGCCGATACGCGCCAGTTCGGTCTGGGCCTCGGCCTGCAGGCCGCCCTGATGCCAGCGCCACACGGCGGTGCCTACCAGGGCCACCAGAAGGACGACCACCACGCCCACGATCAGCCCGCTGTTGCGTACGATGAACTGCAGCAGCGGTGCGCTTTCCGCGCTCACCTCAGCCTTGAGGTCATTGAGCAGGGTAGGAGATTCAGGGGTATTCTGAGGTCTGACAGGATTCATTTCTTTCAGTGCTCCTTGCAAAAGCTTCGCCCGCGGTCGCCGGAGCTGTCACGGTGCGGTCTATTTATGTAGGATAGGGAGCGGCCTTCTGTCAAAGAAAAACCCCTGCCGGCAGTAGGGAATCCCGAAGCCGGACGCTCCTCTTCCCGGGAGGGCGTCGGCCGGAAACCGGAGGCATATCCGCCTTCCGCACCGACGCCTTTCCCCCCAAAAAAGAAGGATATCCGGGCGTACAGCGGCATCCCGTACAGGGGGCCGTCCCCTTGCCCTCGCTCCTGCGGCAGCGTATAGAGAGACGAGCCAACCCAAGGAGCCCGTATGACTTTGGCACAAGAAATGACCCTGCTCGGCCAAAAGGCCAAGGAAGCCGCCCGCCTGCTGGCCAAGGCCAGCCCCGCGGCCAAGAACGCCGCCCTCACCCGTCTGGCCGCCCTGCTCGAAGAGCGGGAAGCCGAGCTGCGCACCGCCAACGCGCAGGATCTGGACGCGGCCCGCGCCCGGGGCCTGGACGCCCCCCGCATGGACCGCCTGACCCTGCATCCCGCCGTACTGGCCGACATGCGCGCCGCCTGCCTGCATGTGGCCGGTCTGCCCGACCCCGTAGGCGCCATGGACAGCCAGTGGCAGCGCCCCAACGGCCTGCTGGTGGGCCGCATGCGCGTGCCGCTGGGCGTCATCGCCATGATCTACGAGGCCCGCCCCAACGTGACCATCGACGCGGCCATCCTCTGCCTGAAGGCGGGCAATGCCGTGATCCTGCGCGGCGGCAGCGAGGCCCTGCACTCCAACACTGCTCTGGCCGCCCTGCTGCGCCAGGCCCTGGAAGAAGCCGGTCTGCCCGCCGACGCGGCCCAGCTGGTGACGACCACGGATCACGCCGCGGTCACCGAGCTGTGCAAGCTCGACCAGTATATCGGCGTCATGATCCCGCGCGGTGGCGAAGGTCTGGTGCGTGCCGTGACCGAAGCCGCCACCATGCCGGTGCTCAAGCATTACAAGGGCGTCTGCCATGCCTTCGTGGACGCGGACGCGGACCTGGACAAGGCCCTGGACATCGTTTTCAACGGCAAGGTGCAGCGTCCCGGCGTCTGCAACGCTCTGGAATGCCTGCTGGTGCACAAGGACTGCGCCGCGGCCTTCCTGCCCCGAGTGGGCCGGCGTCTGGGCGAGGCCGGTGTGGAGTTCCGCGCCTGCCCCGCTTCCCTGCCGCTGCTGGGCCCCACGGCCAAGGCCCAGAGCCCCGACGATCTGGGACAGGAATTCCACGCCCTGATCCTGGCCGTCCGCGTGGTGGACGACATGGATGCGGCCCTGGCACACATCGCCCGCTACGGTTCCAACCACACGGAGATCATCTGCACCAACGATCACGAGCACGCCATGCGCTTTTTGCGTGAGGCCGATGCCTCCATGGTGGCGGTCAATGCCTCCACCCGCTTCAACGATGGCGGCCAGCTGGGCCTTGGTGCGGAGATCGGCATCTCCACCTCCAAGCTCCATGCCTATGGCCCCATGGGCGTGCAGGAACTGACCACCACCAAGTTCGTGGTCTTCGGTCAGGGGCAGGTGCGGCAATAGACATGGACGGGAAGCGCGCAGCGGGCCGGGCCCTGTTCGGCGGCAGTTTCAACCCGCCGCATGTGGGGCATCTGCGTCTGGCCATCGAAATGGCGGAGACCTTGCGCCCCCTGGCCGACAGCGTGGAGCTGATGCCCTGCGCCGCACCGCCGCACAAGGTGGTGAGCGGCCTGCTGCCCTTCGACCTGAGGGCCGCCATGGTGGAAGCCTGTCTGGGCGGCCTGCCCGGCCTTTCGTGCAATCGCATGGAAGCCGGACGTCCCGGTCTTTCCTATACCTGGGACACCTTGCAGGCCTGTCGTGAAGAGACACCGGAACGGCCCCTGTTCTTCATCCTCGGCAACCCGGACTATGCCCTGCTGCCCCACTGGCACCGGGGGCTGGAACTGCCCGAGCTCTGCCAGCTGGTGGTGGTGCCGCGCGGTGAGGGCTCGGAAAAGAACTTTCTTGCCGCCACGGAAAGCATGTGGCCCGGTGCCCGGCCGTGCGAGCCTGTCCTGCCCGGGAGCCGCCGCATGCGCCTGCCCGGCGGCGGGCAGGTCCACTTCGTGCCCCTGCCGTGGATCTCGGTCAGTGCCTCGCGCATCCGCCACCGCTGGCTGCACGGCCTGAACGTGGATTTTCTGGTGCCCAAGCCCGTACTGGAGCTGCTGGACGCCCACCGAAAGACCGTGCTGGCGCACTGGCTGCCCGAGGCCAAAACGGACGATGCCTGATGCCGTCCGGGGCTGCAAGAAAACTTATTGCTTTTTTCGCCGAAACAGACTAAATAATGCCTTCGGCCTTGCTGTGCATGCACAGCTCCAAAGAGCGGAGAGGTAGCGAAGTTGGCCGTAACGCGCTCGACTCGAAATCGAGTTATCGGTTAATAGCCGGTACGTGGGTTCGAATCCCACCCTCTCCGCCAGAAAAGCGACCTATACGATCCCGCCAAGTACCTAAGTGCTTGGCGGGATTTGTTTTTTTACTTCCTATAGTCCCATCGATTCCTATCCGTACCTTGTCGATTTCAGCGCACGGGTGGTACAGCGGGTGGTACAGGCCTCGTGTACCACCGTTCCACGCTCGCCTGTACCACCCAATGGAGTCTTTATGAGCGGAATCAGCAAGTTGACGGACAGACAAATTAAAAATCTCAAGCCCGGAGCACGGCGGATCAAAATCGGCGACGGTGATAAACTTTGGCTCTTCGTCTCACCTTCGGGCATCAAAGTATGGCGGATGCTCTGGAAAGAAGGGAACACGCAAAAACAGTTCACCATAGGCCCGTATCCTACCATCTCCCTAAAAGAAGCCCGCGAAAAACGCGACGCCGTCAATGGGCTGCTAGTGCAAGGCCTTGACCCCAACGAGCAATATCGTTCTGAACAGGAGCAACAGGACGAGGAGACCAACCTTACCTTCCGCGTTGTCGCTCAAGAGTGGTATGAAAAGCGCACGGTCACCCAGACAGAAAGCACCCGCCGCCTCAAGATGCAACGGCTGGAACGACACGTCTTTCCCTCGTTTGGGGACCTTCCCATAAAGCAGCTCAAGCCTCGGGATATTATTCTTGCCCTCCATGCCATCGAAAGTCAGGGACGTCGGGAAATGGCCCGGCGTGTGGGGCAAATCATAGGCCAAATATGCCGCTATGCCAGAGTAGTAGGCTATCTGGAGTACGATATTTCTTCGGGGATCACCGAAGCTCTGGAACCCAAAGGCCCTGTTCAGCACAGGGCCACGATCACGGATCCGAAGAAAATCGGTTACCTTCTTCGAGACATCGACGACTACCCCGGAAGTATCGTCACAAAGTACGCGCTGAAAATCCTCCCCTACGTTTTTGTACGCTCGCAAGAACTACGCCGTGCTCGCTGGGCAGATATAGACTTTCAAAAGCATTTGTGGGTGATTCCCCCTGAGCACATGAAAATGAAGCGGCTGCATGTTGTCCCTCTTGCTAGACAGGTGGAATACCTGCTCAAAGAGCTTCACACATGGACTGGAGGTGGAGAATTCCTCTTCCCCTCCCCTCAATCCAGAGCACGAGTCATCACTGACATGTGCCTGCTTAACGCTTTGCGTCGCGTAGGGTACGGAAAGGAAGAGCTCTGCATCCATGGATTCCGGGCAATGGCAAGTACGCTCCTTAACGAGCAAGGCTTCCGCGCGGATGTCATTGAGGCACAGCTTGCACACAGGGAAAAAAATGCGGTACGTGCGGCATACAACCACGCCCAGTACCTCCCCGAGAGAGCGAAGATGATGCAGTCCTGGGCCGATTACCTGGATGAGCTGCGGGCCAGCGCTTGCCACAAACCATCGACAAAATAGGCCAAAGAAACACACCAACCAACTGATAATATACACTATTTATCTCAAAAGGTCGTTCTTCCAGTAACGGAAAACGGCCTTTTTTTTATTTTTTTCTAAACGTTTTTGCGGAGGCCCCCAATATGTTGTTGTCGCTTGGGGGCCGCGCGGTTCGGGAAGAAAAATATTTGCAAAATCTTTCGTTTTTTACTGAACGCCTTCCGAGGAAAGGCCAACCTTTCTTTAGCCGGTTGGGGCGGCGTGCCCCAAGTGGAAAAAATATTTTTCGAATTTGCTGTTTTTACTGAACGCCTTCCGAGGAGAGGCCAACCTTTCTTTAGCCGGCTGGGGCGATGCCCCCGAAAGAGAAACAGACGCGGAATGTTCTCCATTTTTTCCCCGGGGAAAAGTCTATCCCAACCGACGTTTCGAGGCGATGTAGCTGCCACTGATCTGCGGAAAACAGGGCCATAGCAGCGAAAAGGGCATATCTGCCATCAATCCTTTAACCCAGGAGCATCATTATGATTGAAGTCTCTCCATCCCATCAACTTTTGTCTGCGGCCCAGATCTACAAGATGTTTTCCATCAGTAAAACAACATTTTATCGCTGGATTGACGAGGGTTTCTTTGAGCCAGGTTTACGCCTTGGCCCGAACTGTGTCCGATGGCGTGCCTCAACAGTAAATGCCTTCATTAAGAAGCGCGAACGGCAAACGCAATTAGAGCAGGAGTTGTGATGCTAAATCAACATGCAACAAGACAGTATCCTGTAAATATTAATAGCATGTTATATATAAAAATCATGTTTAAAGGAGCTCATTATGAATAATAACTATCCTATATTCCATACAGGAAAGGGGCATCTTATGTTCTTCCATGGCTGGGAGCCCAAGAAAACACAAAATGGCACGGAGCTGTTTAGTACAACATTCATCTTCCCCAAAGAGGATACTGCAAGCTATGAGCGCTACAAGCAAGCACTTCGTGAAGCCTACGACATCGCAAAGCAGACCCAAGATAGCTCTGACTGGCCTGCTTTTGATAAGATAGTCGGTCCTGTCCGAGACTGTAGGAGTCCAAGATACCCCAATCACTGGGAGTTGTTTGCCTGTACCAGCTTCATGCCCATGATAGCTGATAGACAAGGTAATCCAATAAAGGACAGGAGCCTTGTTCGGGATGGCAGTGTCGTACAGCTGGTTATGCAACTCTACCCGCAGAAAACACATCAGGGTTTTGGCTTCCGCCTAGACTGTGTACGTAAGCTGGAAGATGAGTCTCCGCGTAAACTCACCGCTGAACAGTTGGCTGAGGCGGACCGCTACTTATAAGGCATCAGCAAGCCCTAGTGGCGGAGCAGACCTCCGCCACTAGGAGCGAGGATTATTCTAATGAAGCAGATTCATATCGACCTTGAAAGCTACTGTGACCGAGAGCTTTCCGAATGCGGTGTTTACCGCTATGCCGAAGATCCCTCCTTTGAAATCCTGCTCTTCGCCTACGCCGTTGACGATGGCCCGGTGCATGTCGTCGATTGCGCCAGTGGAGAACAGGTTCCGACGGATGTTCTGGCAGCTCTTACTGATGATACCATACAAAAGTGGGCACACAATGCCGCCTTTGAACGTATCTGCCTAAGCCGTTTTCTGGGCTTGCCGCAAGGCAGATACCTTGATCCGGCGTCCTGGCGGTGCAGCATGGTCTGGGCGCTTACTCTGGGTTTTCCCGCCTCGTTAGAGAACCTTGGGGTAGTACTGGGACTGACCAAGCAAAAACTCCGTGAGGGACGCGAGCTCATCTCTTTCTTCTCCAAGCCATGCAAACCCACCAAGGCGAATGGCCTGCGAGTAAGAAACCTGCCTGTCCATGCTGCTGAAAAGTGGGCACAGTTCAAGGCCTACAATCGTAGGGACGTGGAAGTGGAGATGGATGTTTGTGCCAGGCTGGCCGATTTTCCGGTACCTCAGTTGCTCTGGGAAGAATACGCCATCGATCAGGAAATCAACGACAGAGGCATTGCTGTTGACCGGGCACTGGTTCACAAGGCTCTTGCCCTGGACAAGACCTTTACGGAGGAACTTTTCCACTCTCTCCAGCAGCGCACGGGATTGGCTAACCCGAAATCCCGTCAGCAGATGCTGAAATGGCTGCTGGCACAGGGCTACGAAACGGAAAGTCTGGATAAAAAAGCGGTGGAGTGCCTGAAGAAGAGCGTAACGGATGACGTGCGCGAGGTGCTCAACGACTATGGTCGCATCACCCGCACCTCCATAGGCAAATACGCGGCCATCCAGGAATGCGTATGCGCTGACGGACGTGTTCGCGGCATGTTCCGCTTCTATGGGGCCGCCCGCACAGGACGTTTTGCAGGACAGCTTGTCCAGCTCCAAAACCTTCCGCGCAACAGTATGAGCGATCTCGATACGGCGCGAAATCTCGTTCTTTCCGGCAGCTATGCGCAGGTCAAAGCGCGCTTTCCTGACGTCTCGGGAGCGCTGTCAGAACTGATCCGCACCAATTTTGTGGCTGGAGACGGCAATCAGTTCATCGTTGCCGACTATGCGGCTATCGAAGCCCGCATCATCGCCTGGTACGCCAAAGAGCACTGGCGTCTTGAGGCCTTTGTCCAGGGCAAGGACATCTACTGCGCATCGGCCAGCAAAATGTTCGGCGTCCCTGTCGAGAAGCACGGCCAAAATGCCGAACTCCGTCAGAAAGGCAAGATAGCGGAACTCGCGCTGGGCTATGGCGGTTCCGTTGGTGCTCTCAAGAGCATGGGCGCGCTGGAAATGGGGCTGGAAGAAGAGGAGCTGCAATCCCTTGTCAATGCCTGGCGTGCCGCGAATCCGCGTATCGTAGCCTTCTGGTGGGAGGTGGACAACGCTGTCAGAGAGGCCCTTACCGTGGGGTACAGCGCCTTAGTGCCCTACGGACTGGAAATGCGCCATAGCGGCAAGTGGCTTTTCATCATCCTTCCTTCCGGGCGTCGGCTTGCCTACCCGTATCCTTTGCTGCTGCCTTCAGCTGATGGGCGCGAAAAAATCACCTACGAAGGTGTGGATCCCTACCACCATGCCTGGGGAAGCATCGACTCCTACGGTCCCAAGTTTGTCGAAAACATCGTGCAGGGCACAGCGCGGGACATCCTTTGCCACGCCCTGAAAAATCTTCGCAATCACGGCTACCGCACGGTCGCCCATGTACATGACGAGGTCATCATCGAAGCACCGGCGACCTCATCGGCAGATGCTGTATGTACGCTCATGGCACAGTCACCAGCGTGGGCAGAAGGCCTTCTTCTCCGTGCCGACGGCTATACCACCAACTACTACTGCAAGGACTAGTATGAAGATAGCCATAGCAAATAGCCGTACCGAAATTACGTGGCAAAACGTTGACTGGTCTGAAGAGAAACTGCTCGCCAAGCTTCGCTCGCCCGTTCGTACCCCCGAAACGCTGAGCGCCTTCATGGAGATGTCCAAGTCGCAACAGGGTGAAATCAAGGATAAAGGCGGTTTTGTTGGAGGGCATCTGCGTGATGGCCAGAGACGCAAAGGCGGCGTTCTTTTACGCTCGCTGCTGTCCCTTGACCTGGACTCAGGGCGACCCGATACCCTGGCACGGCTGAAAGGGTTGCCGTACCGCTGCTTTGTGCATACCACGCACAAGCACACGCCGGAAAAACCACGCTTCCGTCTTATCATACCTCTGTCCAGAGAGATCAGCGAAGAGGAATATCCGGCTGTGGCCAGAAGGATAGCGGCGGACATAGGCATCGAGCTGTTCGATGACAGCACCTACGAAGCCAACCGAATGATGTTCTGGCCGACGGTATCCTGCGACGGTGAGTATATATTTGAGGTCATTGAGGGACAGCCCCTTGAGCCGGACGCCGTCCTTTCCCGGTACAAAAACTGGCGGAATACGGAGGAATGGCCCGTCTCTGCACGGCAGGACCCCGTGGTTTTACGACAGGCTGCCAAGGTGGCGGATCCTCTTACAAAAGACGGTGCCGTCGGACTAATATGCCGAGCGTATTATCCTATACAACTGCTTCTGGAAGAGCATCTCTCGGATATCTACGAGCCCCTCAAAGAGGGGAGCCGATATACCTACACCAAAGGAAGTACCTCGGGAGGCATGGTCGTCTATGAGGACAAGTTTGTCTACAGTCACCATGACTCCGACCCTGCCGCCCACCAACTTCTAAACGCCTTTGACCTCTGGCGCATTCATGCCTTCGGCAAACTGGACGTCGGCACGACTAAAAAGGGCCCCAATTCGCCATCCTTCAAGGCTATGCTTGAACACGCTTTACAGGATGAGCGTGTCAATATGCAGCGGTGCCTGGAATTTAAGGAGAAAATCCAAGAGGCTGCACAAGAGTACGGACTAGAAGTATCGAATGACGAAGGGACAAGCTGGTTGAGCAAGCTTGAGTATGACCTTCTTGGGATAAATATCTTGTCAACTCTTAATAATGCCAACACGATTCTGCGGAACGACCCCCTGTTGAAAAATATCGCCTACGACCAGCTCACACAGGCCATCGTCCTGACCGGCGTCGTGCCTTGGGACAGACAGGGAGAACGCTTATGGAACGACGCGGACGATGATTACCTGTTGAGCTATCTTCACAAGAATTATGCCAAGATAAGCAAACAGCACATGCTATCTGCCTTGACAACTTCAGCAAGGGACAAAGGCTTCCATCCTATCCGTGAGTATTTGAATACATTGCCAATATGGGACGGAGTTCCCCGTGTAGGTACCTTGTTCATTGACTATTTCGGAGAGGAGGATACTCCCTACGTCAGAGCAGTCGCGAGGAAGATCCTGTGTGCGGCAATCAAGCGTGTACTAGAGCCCGGTTGCAAGTTTGATACTATGGTTGTTCTTAAAGGCCCCCAAGGAACCGGAAAGAGCACCCTCATCTCAAAGCTGGGGGGCACTTGGTACACGGATAACCTGACGCTAGCGGACACCAGGGACAAAACCGGGGCAGAAAAATTGATGGGCATCTGGATCGTTGAGATCAGCGAGCTTGCCGGACGTAACAAAGCTGAGGAGGAGTCCATCCGCAGCTTTATCACCCGGACGGATGATAAATTTCGTGAAGCCTACGGACGCAGGGTCATATCCCATCCCAGGCAGTGCGTTTTCTTCGCGACGACAAATGCCCAGAACGGCTTCTTACGAGACATAACGGGCAACAGGCGCTACTGGCCCATCAATGCCCCTGGAACAGGTCACAAAAAATCCTGGGATATGACGGATGACGATGTGCGACAGATATGGGCGGAGGCCAAACACTATTTTCAGGCAGGAGAATCGCTGTGCCTCCCTCCCAATTTACAGGAGGAAGCCTGCGCACGCCAGCGGCAGGAACTTGAAACCGACGAGCTGGAGGGCGTGATTCTGGACTATCTTGATACCCCGATCCCCTTGGAATGGTCACAGATGGATCTGCCCCAGCGCCTGAACTTTCTGCAAAACGAAAACAGCGGCCCGGGTACACAAAGAACGGGCGCAGAAAGACGTACGGAGATTTCTCCCATAGAAATTTGGTGTGAATGCTTCAAGAAAAACAAGGCTGACTACAACGGTAAAACGGATGGAAGGCGCATTATAACCGTCCTGCTCAAAAACCATTGGACCCGTGGGAAGAAACGGCGCGTACCTTTCTACGGCCCTCAGAACGTATTCAAGCGCAACGTCTGATGACTACTGCTGACGGAAGGGAGAGGCCAACCGTCTCTCCCTTTCATCTCCTGAGAAGTATCCCGCTATAGGGCTGAGCTCTGGGGCATTTTCACCAGTTGACACACGCCATAGACCTCACGGGTTCCGATGTGTTCCGTCAAATTTTTGTTCGGAACAAAGAAATCACCAGACAGGCTTGTATATTACGACAATTGTTTCATCGCTCTGCTCCAAGCGAACTAAAACTTTTCCTGTGCATACATATCGTCTATGTAGGTTACTTGCTTCGCTGAAACATATTTTCTTAACTTTTATGGAACATAGGAACAAACAGAAGAAAAGTGGCTCTACATAAGGCTTTTTCTGTGTTCCGAAAATGTTCCGTTAGCGTTCCCATCTTCGGATCGAACCACAGGACAGGAAGAGATGAGAGGGGGACATCCAACTCGTTGGAGCATGTGCGACATGTTTTTTCAATTCCCAAAGGCCGTGGCAAGCTCGTTCTATGAAACAAACAGATTTTCGTGATATTCCTGATGAGCTACGGGAACGGCTCTAGCCTCTTCTTGCCCCGTTCAAGCAAAAAAGAAGTAGCGGCAGCAAACCGCATCTCTCCAGGACAGGCCCGGATGCTGGAATGCTCGTTTTCTGATGCCCAGCACAACTTACAATCTGCCCGCAGGGGGCCCCTTCCCCTCAACAATACCCTTTTGCTCCCTGTCAGCGCCGCCCCTGTTCGGGCGAGAAATTCGGCGCCATGCTGTTGATCTCCGCGATCCATGCCGCTGTTTCCGTGTCCTCGCGCGCCTGATCCGGTGACAGGATCTGACCGTGCAGCTGCGCCCGCAGATCGTTCCAGCGCGTCTGCAAGACGTTCCAGTGCCGTTCATCATAAGTGCCTTCAAAGATGACGGGATGGATATGGATGCGGGGAGCCTTTCCGGACGCACCCGCCTGCTGCCACTGTATCATTTTTTTCTCCCACAGACTGCTGATGCGGTCCACCCGGCCGATCTGCTGTTCCACCACGCCCGGGTTCCATTCTGGATGCAGCAGAACCACCGTGCGGCAGGAGGTGTGCAGATTGAGCCCTTCTCGCCCCACCAGCGATTGGGCCACCAGGACTTGGGGATGGCTGTGCGGCCGGTTGAAGGACAGTTGCAAAAAACGCCGGGTGGCGGGTTTGGAATTGCCGTCCATGAGCCGGGCAAAGCGCCCCTGTGGGCTGCCGTACTCTTCTTCCAGCCGTTCGCGGCACATAGCCCAGCGTACAGCCACCACATCGTCATCAGGCTCGTCCGCCTCACTAGTATCATCATGATCGCTGACGGCCTTCATCAAATCGGCAAAGGCCCGGGCCTTCTGCCCGGGTGAGACTGCTTTTCCATCTTGGCCAAGGATCTCCAGGACAGCTCTGGACACAAGGGCCGAAACAGACTCCCCCACCCCGTTCATTTCCTGACGGAAGGCCTGAAAAAATCGCTCTGCCCAGGCATCCGGGCTTTGCCGGAAACCTTCCTCAAGATCCCGGATGAGCCGATCCCGGAACAGGCTGCGCTCTTGCCGGATTCGGCTGTACTGCCGGGCAAGGGCGTCGTTCAGCTCTGCCTGTGAAGCCCATCGCCCTTTCCCGTGCAATTGTCTGTCCGCGACCTGTGCTGCGTTCCAGCTCTCCTCGTCCGACAACACGGATTGCGGCCAGGGGCGATCTTCATCCAGGCAGCGCAGCATCTCCCGGACGTTCAGCAGCTGCGTCAGGGCGCGCAACGGACGGGTGAAGCGCCCGAAGACCAGAACCTTCTCTCCTTGCCGGCAGACCCGCTCGATCTGTTCCACAGCGGCCAGAATGGCCGGATGCTCAAAAAGTACCGTACTCCCGCAGTCAAATGGCCGTCGGAGCAGTCCGCTCCACCAGTCCATACGCTGCTCGCGTTTGCTACGGGCCCCCGTCTGTTCTTTTGCAGGCAGAGCAGGGCTCTCTTCCCCGTATTCCTCACGCTCGGCCTCCAGCTGCGCTTTGTCGGCCTCTTCATCCCGAAGCGGCTGGTCCAGCAGGGAGGCGATGCCGTGCCCGTTGGCCAAGGTCAGACGCAGGCGCTTCATCTGCGTATTGTCCGTATGGCGGGTCACGAAGGAAAGGGATTCCGCCGCGCAGACAGCCTGTTTCCAGTCTGGGGACAGCCTGGAGACATCGATACGGACAGGCTCCTCCCGCCGGTAAGCATGGAAATCTTCTCCCGAAAGTTCCGCAAAGGCCTGGATCGTACTTTCCTGCCGCTTGTCACGGCGCAGCAGGTAGGGGCCCAGGGCGTTATGGAAGGCCCGGGCGGCCTGTCGGAACCTGTCCCGCTGCTCACCGGGATGGAGACGCACGGCCGCCACGGCCTGCATATAGTCAGCGACAGCGACGGAAAGCTGCTCGCTCGCCTCGACCCCGATACGTGCCAGCATCTGCGTCCATTGACCGGCATCGAGTTCGATGGGGGTCGCTGTCAGGGCAAGGCGACGGACATGGAAGGATGCCTGGATGATCTGATCGAGCAGGTTATTCAGTCTGCTTTCTTTTCCTCTGCCCTTGTGCGCCTCATCGATGATGACCAGATCAAAGGTGCCCAGCCCCAGTCCCACCGCGCGTTCCAGCCATACGCGCAGGGCCTCTGTACGGCCGTATTGCGCGGCATCGAGTGCCGCAGGCCAGGGGGTGTTCCTGGTCAGTTCCTCTATGAGGAGTCGCGCGGGGGTTGTGTCTGGCACCTGGTCCAATGCCGCGATGATGCGCTGGGCGGTCAGCTGGACGTCCGTATCCTGGGGCATCGTGCCGTTACAGTAGCCTCGCGGCCATCTGTGCTCGAGCTTTCTCCATTGGGCATAGAGTTCCGGGAGCAGGAGCCAGCGCCAGGGCTCGCTTCGTGCCCCCAGTCGCCAGTTGCTGAAGATATGGGAGATAAGCAACACCTGTTCATCCAGCCAGAACTGCCTTTCTTTTTCCTGCCATTCACACAGGTATTGCAGGAGACTGCGCAGGAGCGGAGGCGCCATGACGCCCATATGGCGCAGTTCCTCCTGCCACTGGTAGCCTAGTCCCGGCGGTATGAGGATGACCACCCGACCGCCCGCTTCCTTGACAGCCCTGGCCACCACCGCCGCGATGCGAGTCTTGCCCATGCCGACTTCATCGGCGATGATCATGCCGTGTTGCGGCAGGCGCCCGGCCAAACAGCGCAGACTGGCTTTCTGTCCAGCGTTGAGCGGGACCGTCTGCCCTGCGATGATATCTTCGATCTGTCGTGCGACCTTGTCCCAACCGCGAAAGCCCTGTTTCATAGATGACCGACCTCATTCCTTATGACCGGTGTTTCTCCAAAGACCCTAGGCCCGGACGCCCCTCCCTACCGGCCCGCTATCACGGAAAAATCATATTCTGGTGAGCACGTTATCCTGCGGGCGTCCCACTTCACAGATCTTCTCCCAGTCCCGGCAGCTCGTGGACCTGCCAGCATTTCCTGACCGCCTGCAAGGCATCTTCATATCTCCTGCCGCATTCTGAGCGTCTGTCCTCGGCGAATGAGGGACGGAAACAGGGTTCAAAGAGAGGGTAAAGAGGATCGAGCTTGAGCACCTCGCGAAAGTAGACCACGGACGCGCAGTCCCGTGCCTGCATCAGGGTCTGTTCCAGACGCAGGCACCAGAGCGGCCAGTCTTCTTCCCTGATCTCGGTCTGTTGGGCGGCGATATGTTCGACAAGTTCCATCATCCGGCGGATGGGATAGTCCGCTCCTGTCGCGGAGCCGCCGGATGCGGCCATACTCTTGCCTGCCCTTCCTCCTCCCTCTTCAACGCCGGAGACATCTTCGTCATCCTTTTCCGGCGGCAGGGGGAAGCTGGCCAGCTGCCACCAGACATCCTCCGTATCAAGGGCGGGCAGTTCCCGTACAGCCACACGCCCCCAGCGGTCCACCACCGGGACAAGGGCCTCCTGCGGACAGCCCTCCTCCTGCCAGCGGATATGCACGAGACAGGGGCGGGCATCCTTCCATTCGAAGACACCGTCCTTGCGGGGACATGGCCTTCCCTGCGGATTAAGAACTTCCAGTGACGCCGGGCAGTCCCCCCTAGTACCCAGGGTCTGCTGGCCATCTCCGTCGTCCCAGAACAGGTGGGCCACGGGCGGCGCGAAAAACGCTTCCCGCTGTTCTTCCTTGCCCGGTCCAGATTTCAGGGCATCAGCGGTCGTGATCTCTGTGTCCCATTGCACGGGCAGAAGATTGGTGATGACCTTTCCGGCATCCACACCATTTACACCATTTTTCTGCTTCCAGCGCAGGCCTTCGGGTGGAAACAGGAGGACACCGGCCTCCAGATTGCCTCCTGTGGAAGACATCTTGTCGATAAAGCCCGGCCGCGTCAGATTGCCGGAGCCCAGATACAGCCAGGCGCCACAGCAGGCGTCCTCGTCCTTCCTGCCGGATGCGGCACTGAAGATAAACTTGGCGTGCAAGTTCCGCGTCGCCGCCCTTTCCCCGAAAACGGCTTCCGGCGGCGCCGCTGGACGAAGATGGAACCCGGCATTTTTCAAGGAATCCAGAGTACCGGCTTTGGCCATGACCTGACAGGAATCTGGATCGACGAAGATATCCACTCTGGGCCTGCTGGTCAGGAAACTATTTTCCTTGAACTCCCGAACGATACGCAACGGCACCAGTTCCTTTCTTGCGTCCGTGCCTGACTCGAAAAAGCCGGACCCCAGAACAAGACGGGAACACCGTTTCACGCCATGATTATTAAGTTTTTTCAGCAGCCCCTTCAGCAAGGATGCCTTCCGGCTGTCAAAGAAGCGGGGAGCTTCAGCCCGGGCGCCGCAGGCATCCAGCCATCGCGCCACACACTGCCGGGCAAGGGAGCTCTCACTGGGACGCCCGTCGGTCGTGGCGTCGAGCAGACGTGTATCGACATATCCTTGCAGCCACTGCAGCAGATCCCAGGCCGCCCTGATGTCGGCGCGGTCCTGCCCGATACCATCAGCGGCCTCCTCACAGCCTTCCTGCGTGACATCCAGCCGCCAGGCAAGGTCCAGGCTCTCCTCCACGGTCTGGCGCGTCCAGTTGCCGGTGGAGACCAGCAGGCGCAGCCACCAGCGACCGGGCTCCGTTCGATGCCGGAAGCCGAGCAGGGCCACCTTGGCGTGGAGAAGGCGGAATGGCTGACCTTTTTTAAGGAGCAGATGGGCCACACCGGGAACATCGGTGGACAGGATGGGGGGATTGCCGGCATCGAGCATCACGGCCAGGAAGATCCGCCCCTGGGCGGCCCGCTGCGCCGCCGTCATCCGGGTAAAGCGCGTGAGGGCATCATCCAGGAAGGGCGCATCTGCGGAATAGCCGCAGAGCCAGCCGAAGTGCCCGACATGGTCATCCGGGGCGTCGAAATGTCCGGCCAGCGAAGGCATGGGCAACACGTTCTTCTTGCAGCTCATGCGTCGTCCTCCTTCTGTTCCGGATGCAGCAGCGCTTCGAGCTTCCCTGCCATATCCTGCTGCAGCAGCCACAGATTGCGGACACGAGATGAAATATGCGGCGGCAGCGGGACACCAGCGGGCTGCGGTCCGTCTTCCTCATCCGTGTCATCCCCGAGCCGTTGCGGCGAGCCGCGAAAGGCTGGACCGGGCACAATGTGCTCGCCCCGCAGCTGGAGGACCTGCCCGTCCCGACGGACGAGGGCGCGTACGATGTCATCCCCACAGCATTCCTCTGCAAAGACAAGGGCATCCTTATCCTCATCCCTACCCTCTCGCATCACGGTCAGATACTGTTGCGCCGCCAGCATCAACGGCTCGAGATCACAAGGCCGGTCCTTCGACAGGTCCGACAGATCCAGAGACGGAGACGCCATGGTCCCCATATGGCTCTCCAGCTCATCCAGGACCGTGATGGCCGCCTCACGTAGAGCGAAGAAGCAAGCACCGGCCTGCAGGTCGTGCCAATGTGTCTCCGAAAGCTGCACCGGTTTGCGCTCCCAGGAGGCTGCGCCCCCTGCTTCGAGGCTGGCGATCCAGTTCCAGGCATCCTGGCGTCGCTTCGCATCGGGGCCAACCTTGAGGAGACCACGGCGCAGGACGCCCCTGGCCGTATTGGGCAGGGGAAAAAGGGGCGAAAGGATATCGGCGGACGGCAGTCGCTTTCGCTGCCCTACGTCCAGTACCCATTTGGCCAGGGACTGTATGGTAGCGTTGCTTTCCGCCCACAGGGCATGATCTCCCTCGGTGGCCGTACGTGATGCTTTCCCCTGCGTCACCGCATCGATCAGTCTACGGCCCGTATCCGAGCAGCGGAACGAGTTGAAGCGCGTGTTGTCCGCCTCCACGAGCCCGAGGGCGGGCAGGGGCTGGACCGTGGCTATGCGCATAGGCTGGGTAACGTAGAAACCGGGCTGCCGAGCCTGCTGAAAGGTGATCCTGTCCCACCCTTTCAGTTTGGTGATGCCGCGCAGACGCGGATCAGGTGTCCAGCCGTGCTCCCGGTAGGCCATCCAGCAGGCGAGGGCCTCCACAGCATTGGTGACTTCGATATTCGATATCTTCCTGATGTTCGGGCTGTTCCCCCAGGCGCGGACATATTCCGCCACGGCCACGCCCAGCAGAGCCAGGAAGATCTGCTTGCCGAACCAGACACCGCCCAGCCCGGGCACGGCCAAATCATTGAATCGCCGCACGGACGCGGCAACCCCGAGACCGCGCGTCCGGCGCAGGGAAGGAAGCGTTTCGGGCCCGAGCAGGCCCCACATATCAGACATAGAACTCCTCGCTGTGTGACAGGAGATGATACGATACTCTTTTATGCAATAACCCTACTCATATAGTACGCTTTATGGCAACGAAACTCACGATAAATATAGCGCATCTTTTTCCAAAATATGGAATCCCACAACACACTCGTCAATTTTATGAAGCTGCTCTATCTGGCTCTGGCCTACATCCTTTGGAGAAAGTTCACATAAGCAAATTTTATGCCGGATATCCTCTAAAATCGGGTAGTGTAAGGAAAGTTTCGCACATTTGAAAAACGGAGGTGGCTCCTCAAATCGGTTAGAGTTTTGTTGGCAAACGAACCCATCCGAAAAAAAAGAGCCACGTCATGGAGAGTAGCAGGGACTTCGGAAAAATGGAAGGACGCTTCATTCAGGTCAACGAGGGAGAGCTCAAAAAGCATGTATCGGAAATCGTTCGGGAAAGCGTGGAAGACACCCTGAACAGCCTGCTGGAGGCAGAGGCGGACAGTCTCTGCCAGGCAAGGCGCTATGAGCGCAACGCGGAACGGGCCAGTACCCGGGCAGGGCATTATACGAGGAGTTTGCAGACCACTTCCGGCGAAGTGAAACTGAAGGTCCCCAAGCTTCGCAATCTGCCTTTCGAAACAGCCATTATCGAACGGTATAGGAGGCGGGAAAGCTCTGTGGAAGAGGCCCTGGTCGAAATGTATCTGGCCGGTGTTTCCGTTCGCCGTGTGGAAGATATCACCGAGGCCTTTTGGGGCAGCAGGGTCAGTTCCAGCACCATCCGTGAGCTGAATCAGAAGATTTACAAGAACATCGAAGAATGGAGAAACAGTCCTCTGGAGAGCATGTATCCCTATATGTTTGTGGATGGGATATGGCTCAAGCGGTCATGGGGAGGCGTTGTCCAGTCGGTGTCGGTCCTTGTCGCCATCGGGGTCAACAAGGAAGGGTATCGTGAAATCCTCGGCGTAGCGGAAGGCAGTCGTGAAGACGCGGAAAGCTGGAAGGCCTTTTTCCGCTATTTGAAGCAGCGAGGTCTTCAGAGCGTCCGGCTTATAGTCTCGGACAAGAGTACTGGCCTTCTGGACGCCATAGGAGATTTTTTCCCGGAAAGCCGCTGGCAGCGCTGTGTGGTACATTTTTACAGGAACATTTTGAATGCCGTCCCCACAGGTAAATCCAAAGTGGTTTCGACCATGCTGAAGGCCATCCACGCGCAAGAGGATAAAGCAACTGCCCGTCAAAAAGCGGAACAGATTTCCGCCAAACTGAAGTCGCTTCATTTGGAAAAGGCCGCTCGCATCCTCCAGGCGGGAGCGGAGGAGACTTTCTCTTTCTATGAGTTTCCGTCCAATCACTGGCGTCATATCCGAACGAACAACCCACTGGAGCGGCTCAATCGTGAAATTCGACGACGCACAAGAGTGGTGGGGAACTTCCCTGACGGCCAGTCGGCCCTGATGCTGGTCGCGGCTCGACTGAGATACCTCTCAGGAAAAAAATGGGGACTGGAACGGTATATCAACATGAAAACTTTCGGTGAACTCGACTGAGGGAAGCATCTAACCGATTGAGCCACTCAATGTGCGAAAAATTCTGGACGTTACCGTCGTCGCTGGACAGCACGCTCCGTACCTGTTCCGCCAGCACGGGAGGACAGGGAACGTTCACCGAACAGCTTCCAACGCAGTGGGCGTAGAAAGACTGGTGCAGGCGCAGGGGGAAGTCTCGCAGGGCACACAGCTCGCCATCGTCCATGTCAAGTTTCCAGAGACGCAGGACCTGCGGAGCATCCTGCTTATCCGTTGTGCGGCAGAGACCGAGGAGCAGGGGTGTGAGCTCCGGGGAGTTTTTCATCGCTGGAGGCAAGGATGCGAAGTTCGTTGTCTCGAAGCTCTTTCATGAGCCAGTGCCTCAACTCTTTCTCGTAGTCGAAGCCTGCCTTTCGCACTCAGCCTTCACGGTACTTTCATCCAGTCCAATTTTCCAAATGAAATCACCAAGATAGAAGAAATCATCGGCACCTTCCAGATAAATAATGGAGAGTCCGCAGCTATCCCAGAGGGAGTCATTGAAGTCACAGCCCGGATGCTTGGCACGGAATTCGTTCTCAACTGCCCGCATATACACACGGCCAAAAGTTTTTCTTTCGATGAGACCAAGGGGGAAAACCATCGTTCAATATTTTCTCATCCATACGTTATCCTACACTATTTTCTTCGTTGTTGCGTACAGTCCTACGTTCACTTTCCGCAATCGGATCTTCATAGCAGTCCCACATCTGGGTAAAATGCCCACGCACGAGGGCCGTCATAAAGGAGCCGTGTGGTACATGGCCATGCCATTTAGAAGTCTGGGCCTGCCAACCGGGAAAGGCAGCTTGTACAGCAGAGGCAAAATTGAGATCTTCAGGCAGAGAAATGGGGTAATCCGCACCCTGAAGGTGATTTGCTGCACACTGACGGCGCAGAACTTTGCCGTCTGCTCTGAGGAGTGTGTAACTATGTTGTCCGCAGAACTTCACTAGCCCTGCGATGAGGCGGCGATTGCGCTCTTCGTGTCTAGGCTGGAAAAATACGGCCACAAGAGGAAACTCCACTCCATTTTTTTGCCCTTTCATTTCCAGATACTGTACATCAAAGAGCCAGAGGTGGTGCCGAACAGCGTCCAGCTTCTCACCAGGAGCAAAAATACCGGCCATACTGAAATGGGACGCATCACGAAGCGGATCAACCCAGTCTCCCCCTCTTTCCCAGCGTACAAAAGTATTCAATAATTTTCCGCTCTTCAGCACTCCGGTTGCGTGACTGTAATCGAAGATTTGGTGCCCGGACTCGATGCTGTGCAAGTCAGCGTGGCCCTGCCAGAAGACGCGGGCGAGACGTGAGTCAAGAAGCTCGTCATGACTGGCAAGGAAGATGTCGCGCTGCGGGAGGCGGTCGCGCTCGCGTTCGGCAGGACTGCCCGAAGGGAACATCCCCTTCATATCCCTTGCGGATAGCGTGAAGCCGCGCCCTCCAAGTTTGAAGCAAGGCTGGGAGAGCTCATCCTCGCCTTTGGCATACTGGCGTTCGCGGGCCAAAATTTCGTTCTGCCACAGGCGTGGATCAGGGGCTTGTGCGTAGGAGAGCAGAGCCTCCCGCGTGAACTCCCATTCTACGCCGTCGGAAAATCGCGTATTTTTGCCGAGGAACTGCTCAAGCTGCATGGCCGGATAGATGACCGGATTCCATGCCACAGTGTGCATGATGGCCGGATGCCGGAGCTGGAGCGCGTAGAAGCCGCCTAGAGAAGAGCCCATGACAGTGATGCGGTCGTTCTTCTCGTCGATAGCTTCGACTATCTGCTGACGGATACTCGTGAGACATTCAGAAAAAGACTTGGAGTAGTCGTACGCCGGACAGATGACCGGCACGCCGAGCACCTCGGAGAGCCCGCGTCCGGAATGGCTGTTCCTGCCACTGTTGAAGCCGTGGATGTAAACGAAGCGATCCATGAGTTCCTCGTGTTTTTTCGTTCTTCTTATAGCCCGTATGGAAAGCCCGAGCGTGTACAAGGTTACTGCCATGGCCTTTTCTTGTGCAGGCCGACCGCGAGGAGTTAGCCTGGTAAACTGCAAAGAACATGATTCGCACTTATATCTTTGTTTTCCTTGAACTTTTCCATTCTTGACGACTTCTATTGATTGACATTTAGGGCATGGCGGTTTTTCGTTCATGTAATCTTATCGCACATAAATGTCGCGAAGTCATTAGACCGTTAACACCCTCGATTGATTTTATCAATAATTGATTGTTCAACATCTGCATAATTTGCTGATTGTCCAGCTTTCTTGATACGCATTGCTGTATAAAAATCAATCACAAATGAAGTTTGTCCTTTTGTCATTTTATTATCCACATTGGCTTTATTGAACAGAGTCCAAATATCTCCATCAGCGTAGTTACGATATTCAGCACTGTTTGCTATAAGCTCTTTCATTGTTTTAGTAGCACCAATATGAGTTTTAAACATGATTTCGGAAGAAACAGTACGTGACCTAGCATTATTTTGTGCTATAGATACATTAAAATCATTAATAATCCAGACAATGTGAATTTTTTTTCTATCATATCCACCAAGCTGTGCAAGCTTTGAAATTTCTTTCAACTTATCAATATTTTTTAAAGTAACATCCATAATAACATTTGGTTTATGATTAGGATTTCCAACTTGTTCTAAGAAAAATTTTATTACGATTTTATCATCAAGTTTATTATCTGCTACAAATTGATGCATCATTGATGCATCAACAGGATCTGATAAATTAATAGATTCAAGATAACGTCCAGTTTGTTCACTAAATTTTTTTGATAGTTCAGCTGGCTTGAATTTTAATAAATTTGTTTTAATAGCATCATCATCAAATCGTTTTCCTTCAAATGCAATCATACGTGTTGATGCAAATCCCTTACCAGCTCCAGCATCTCCAGCAAGAATAAGAATATTACCAAATTTAGGATAAGAAACACTCTTATCACCAATATTTAAAGCACGTTCTTCAAGAAATTCTTTGAATGCTTTCATTCTTAACACTCCATATTGACTATTAGAGCGTGTTTGGAAACTCATTTATCAATAATGAAACGTTTCAGCAGTATGCTTGCCATGGCTATTTGAATCATGGACTCAGACACATCAAGGCGTCGCTCGTAATCCCGCACAAGACGCCTCCA
>OODL01000352.1_pt1 | contig 56549 bp, 41 predicted proteins | sample 1671181 | NCBI WGS metagenome assembly OODL01 (sample SAMN06348130, study PRJEB24527) | human gut metagenome | biome: human gut; feature: ankylosing spondylitis patient; material: feces | host: Homo sapiens | place: China | collected 2015-10 | reverse complement strand
AAATGCATGGTATTTGATAGCGAAAACATTTTGGAGAATTCAAAACATTATTCCAAATCACATAAATTATCCTGTTTTTTCTAACACCAGGAATTTTTTTACCTATATAGTGACCTATTTTAACTACAATCGAAGCAAATATACAATCATAAATATATCCCAGTGTATCCACTAATACGTTAATCATAATTACAGTTATAACCAGAATAACTGCTATAAACAAAATTAATATTTTTAATAATTCATCCATTTTTCACCTTATCACCTTTTGTTTTTGAAGTTGCGTTTCATCCCTTAAAAATTACATTTATATTTATTAAACATCTATCGTTTTATTAATAGATAAAAGTTCAGCTATTTCATTAAGTTCAATAAAAGCCACCTTTTTTCCTGATAGTCTAGCCAAATGTCTAAGTGTTCCTTTAAATGATGCATCAATATGCTGAGGGATAATCACTGCAATTAATTGACACCTTGCATCTATCATTCCCTGTTCAACAAACTGACGAATGATTTCCTGTCCTTCTTTAGACGAAGATAATAATGGTTTTCTTATTTTTTTATCATAATCTACCGATTTATTTGTTTTATTTTCACTATTCTTTTTTATAATTCCCTTCATCTCGTATGTTTTTCCACCAGCTTTCACTGGTCCTGATACATCTCCATATTCCATTCCTTTATGTGGTTGAAGATAAAAAGAAGGCAATATTGAATAAAAAACCTTTGGTAAGCAAGCCATAGTTTTGTCACTTATACATTGCTGAATCTTTTCATAAGAGCATGTTCCTCCACATTTTTCATTCATATTTACCGCATATTCTATTAATCTTGGCTGAGTATTTCCCTTTTCATGATTAAAACACTCAATTGCTGTAAATGGTATTTCAACATCAGATTCTATTTCATTAGTATTATTTGCAATATATAACTTATCCCCCAATATACAAATGCTATAATCTAGTTCAACATCCTTAAATACTTTACGAATATTGTAATTAATTTTAGATATTAAATTTGGCTTTGGCACATACCAATATATTATTTCACATTTGTCATGTCCATCCGAACATGTTATCTCCAAAGGAGCTCCACAACTACATGCGTTTATAGTGTTTCTATTTATTTTTAATTCTCGTCCGCAATTCTTACAATATGGTATTTCATATGAATCGCATGTTCTACAATATATTCTTGGAATCGAGATAAATAATTTTTCATCTTGTAATATAGACAATTTATCATTTGGAATTTGTACATCAAATTCATCTTTATCTATTGCATTAATAACCTGCGTTAAATACCAGTTCATGGAATAAGATTCTGAATCCAATAAACCAGACCACTTAATCTCTTGTCCAACCTCTTTAAATATCTCTTCCGCTGGTCTTCCCCTTAATTCATTAATTTCATTTATTATAGTATTTATAGCATTCTCCGTCCAAGTAAAAAGAACTGAAGCCGGCAAATGTTTATAAATACCAATACTGCCTGTTCTCACATTATATTTAACAGTAGCATCAATTTTTTCAGTTATCTCAGATATAAAGCTTCCAGATGTATCTATTCTTTGTTCTCTGATTCTTTGTATTTCTTCCTCTTGTTCTGTAGTAATTCCCCCTGCTCGCGACACTACAGTTTTTTCACCATCTTTTCCTTGTAAAACAATCCTGCTTATAGCTTTAAAATTAGTGCACTTGTCTATTGCACATTTGGGAGGTTTAACTTGTGTTATTGTATTACCAATTTTCTCAGCAATAACATTAACAATATAAGCAGTCATTTTTTCGTGTTTACTAATGCAAGCCAAATATGTCTGAGATTTTCCAATCCATAAACACCCTCTATGCTGCTCCCATATTCCATCATATTGTCCATTTTCATTAATATAAAAATATTCTTTGCTGTAAACATATACTATTTCTATGCGCTTTTCAAATTCTTTTATAGAAATTATCTGAAGTTTTCTATATCCCTTTATTGTAAGTTTTTCTTCCATGTACTGTTCTAGTCGTAAGACAACTTCATAGTCCTTTTCCTGCAATATAGTTTGGAAAGTCCACAATGTAAAAGTAACTCTATCACCATATATATAGTCATTTACATACTGCTCAATATCATCTTCTGTCAATATATCATACGATAATATAGTATCTATTATATGATTTTTATCTTTATTATTAACTTCATTCTCATCAATTCCTTTTTTTATAGCAATATTGTGTAATGCATACCATGGTAATGTTTGTAATTTTTTTATTTTTTCTATCCTTTTCAATTAAAATCTCCTCGTATAATAAAAAGCTCTATAATCTCATAGAATTAAATGTCACTAATAATTTATATACAATCAGGCAATTTCCACGTAAAACTTTAAGAGAGGTCTAATCAACCTCTCTATCAATTAAATCACACATTTACAATAAATCGAATTAATTCAATCATAATCATAGCAATGCTACTCCTGAAAATATGTAAATTATATTAATCCGACAATCATTTTCACTTTCCAACTAAATAAATATTATCATAAAACTTGTTCATACGCAATAATTACATAATATTGTAATAGTTTATCTTGATTCCAACATCAAATATGTTCTTACTTACATGAAAATATAATGCTTTATCAGTATCACCGATAAGGCTACTACCACTTTTCTCATATAGAGAGCGATTCAGATTCCAAGACTCTTGAAAAACTTCTCTGGCGTATACCTAATGTAGTTTCTCCTGTCCGCATAGGTGGGGATTTCAATGCCCTTAACAAAGAAGAAGAACAATATCTCCGTCAGCTTATGGACGAGTATAACTATATTGCTATGTCATATGGATATATTGTAGATGATCAATTAATGATATATAAAGGGCCTCTTAGCGGAAGGTCTGATATGGTTAAGAAAATTGACAGGCATAAGAGAATTGCTGATATAGAAGTATATCTGTGGCATCAACCTAAGCGTGTTCGTGTCGGACTAGAAATAATAGATAAAATCACTTCACAGGAATATGCAAAAATCAAATTACAATAACTGGAGATTTCCCATGAATAATAAAATCACTAATACCGATATTAATAGTTTTGAAGAATTCCTTATAAATGAGAATAAGAGCAGAACAACTCTTGATAAATATATGCGGGATATACGAAGATTTCAAATCTTTCTTTCTGATAACTGTTACCCAATATCTCAGGATACTGCAGATAAATATATTGAGATTCTTAAAAATGCTGATTACAGTATAAGCAGCATAAATATAATTATATCATGTATAAACACATTTTGTAATTTTATAGGAAGAAATGATATTCACTGCGTTAATCTTAAGAAATCTAAGACTGAATCAACAGCTTCTGACTTGCTTACAGTTGATGAATATAACCAACTCCTTAAAACCGCTATAAACAATAACGATTATAGAATAGCTATGTTAATTCAAGTCCTTGGAAATACAGATATAAGATTAAACGAATTACAATACCTTACTATACACTCTTTAGAAACGGGAAAAATTACTGTTATACGTAACAGTGAGGAATATAACATCAGAATTCCAGATGATTTATTGGATGGCTTATATGAATATATAGACCATGAAGTAATAATAACTGGGGTGATTTTCTGTACTAGAAAAGGCACCCCTCTTGAAAGATCTAATATATGGAGATTGATTAAGAAACTGGCTGTTGATGCTGGGATTAATCCAGATAAAGTTTATCCGCAGAATCTGAAGCAGCAGCTTGGGAAGAAATATTATAGTATAATATACTAACTTATTTCACACGCTTCAATCAAAGATAGCAACATCCGTATACAATCTGATTATAATTTAATGTTTAAATATATCAAGGGATGTTTCAAAGGAATTCCTTGGGAAAATATGAATATTGATTTTTCAAAGTTTAATAATGACCATACATAACTTTTAAAAAACACAGCCGGCTTAAACAATTTAACCCGGCTGTGTCTTTCTTTAATTATTACCTTATCTTGCTAATTACTTTTCAGCAGCACCATTTCTTCCTTCTGATTTTCCATACATTATATAATGCATATAGTACTTCTCTAAGTCATCTCCATACGCTGCATCTAAATCTGTATATCTTGCTCTGTATGAATATACATTAAATTCTGCTGAGCCCTGACGACCTTCCTTTATTCCATAATTCACAAAATGTTCAAATGCTGATTTTTCATCTTCTCCAAATGCTGCCTTAAGGTCTGCATATAATCCGAGATAATATTTTCCATCAAATACCGGTGAGTAATCTACACCATTATATACAAGAAAGCCATAAACTGCATTTACTTCCATATCTGATGTTACATTTGTGAAGTCTTTATCCCAGCCCTCAAAACCATTCTCTGACTCTACTTCTGCTGGAGCCGTTGCTGACTCGCCTTCCTTTACTATCTCTGTCTTTACAACTTCTCCATTCTTCTTGAAGATTACTGTATATGTCTTCTCTGGCGCGCCATTTCTTCCTTCTGCCTTTCCATACTCTATATAATGTGTATAATAGCTTGCTAAATCATCTCCAAATGCTGCATCAAGGTCTGCATATCTTGCTCTGTATGAATATACATTAAATTCTGCTGAGCCCTGACGACCTTCCTTTATTCCATATTCTACAAAGTGAGCAAGTGCTTTCTGTGCATCATCTCCAAATGCTTCCTTTAAATCCGGATTAGTTGCAAGATAATACTCTGCATCAAACACTGGTGCATAATATTCTGCATCATACTTTGGTCCTGTTGCAGGTATTTCTGTAACATCCGTCTTCTCTCCGCATACTGTACAATGGTGGCTCTTGCTTCCTGGTGTTGTCTCTGTTGCTTCAACATCTACTGTCCACTCTGTACTGAAGCTGTGTCCCTTTGCTGGGATTGTTTCTGTGTATGTCTTCTTGTCACATGTTCCTGTTGTAGATGTACATGTATATGTAAGCACTCCTGCCTCTGTACATGTTGCCTGCTTTGTTATCTTTGACTCATACTTATGTGTATGTGTTGTCTCTGATGTTCCAGATGGTGTATATACCATATAGAAAAGATTGATTGCATCTCCCTTTGTTACAGTTACAGCACCCTTAGCAACATCTACTGTTAATGTACCATCAGAACCAACTTTTTTGCTTGTTCCATTAACTTTTACGCCCTTACCAGAAGCTGCCGTTGTTCCGCCAAATACAAGTGTAAGCTTTCCAGCGGATGGTGCTGTGAACTTAATACTTGTTGATGACTCCATCTTAAGGCATTTTGTAAGTGTAAGACCGTTGTATGTTGCTGTACCTTTATTTGTTGCTATGCTTCCTGTAATACTATAGAAGTCACTTGTTGTTCCTGATTCTGTAAAGTTATGTACCTTTGCATCTCCTGATACCGGTGTGTCAGGTGTAACAGGTGTATCTTTTCCAATAGCTGGAATAACTGCTGTTTCATTATAACCACATCCTGTACATGTGCGGCTCTTAAGACCTTCTTCTGTCTCTGTTGCAGGTGTAACAACTACCCACTCACCATATGTATGTGTATGTGAAGTGCCAGATACGCTTCCACCACCTACTGATACAAGAGATGTCTTGTATGCATTAAGCTTATCCTTTAATGGCCTGTTGAGTGAATAGCTTGTATCATCAACACTGTTATCAAATGTCCACTTGAAATCTCCGCCCATAATACGTCCTGCATACTTAGTTACAATTGAAGGAACATCTGCAGGTGCATCAATATCAGCAGTATCAACACCTAAATCAACCTTAGTATCAAAATTAGAATATGTCTTTCCACCCTGCTTTGCCTTATAAGTTGAAGGTACTGTTTCACTTCTTGATGTTGCAAGATATGCATCGAAATCAGTTGCACTTGCAGTTGTTGTACCAGCATCCGAATTAGCATATATAACAGACTTCTGACCTTCCATATAGTTGTTGTATGCCTTGATGACACCACCATTCTCTCCTGAGAATATTCCACCTGCCAGAACATCACTTCCCTGCATTGAACTGAGCATTGGATAATTACAATGTCTGAAATAGTTAGCCTCTACGAATGCCTCACTATCCTTTGCAGCGCCTACACCATATTTAGAATTACCATCATAGTAGTTATTATATACATGAACTGACATTGTTCTGATACGAGGATGTCTTGAATCAGAATGGTCAAACCAGTTATGGTGATATGTAATCCAGTTCTCACCTGACTCTGACTTCATGCCACAAAGTGACATCTTTCCTGAATCCCAGAAATGATTGTAAGATACTGTCACATACTGAGAATTATCCTTTAAATCCATAGAGCCATCGCCCTTAGCCTGGTCACCATCTGAACCAGCATTGCCATAGAACACATCGTTGTTATGTACCCATACACCACGTGACTGCTTAAGAGATATACCATCTCCGTCGCCTCCACCGCCCCAGTTCATAAGACCAAGGTTTCTTACTTCTATGCCTGTTGACTGGAATACAGCCACACCTGCTTCATATAAAGTAGCATCATCACCAATACCCTCAAATGTTACGTTAGCTGCTCCCTTAACACCAATTGCATATGCTGATGATACATCTTTGCAGGCAAGTCCGCTTAATGTAACCTGACCTATAATACGGATAGCAACTGGCTGGCAGTTATTCTTAGCCTTAATTGCCTGTGTAATAGCTGCTACACCTGTATATTCTGTGTTACCAATCTTCATCTTAACTGTATTCTTATTAGCTTCTGTAACATAAAGAACAGATGCATTAGACTTTAATGTACCATCGTTGTTATATGCACCAACGCCATTCTTTACCGGTGAATTACTTGAAAATGTAAATCCGCTTCTGTCATGTGCATTTACAGTAAGCTTATCTGAAACGATAGCAGCTGATGTATTCTCCTTGCCATTGTTCAGCGGAACAATCTTCATAACATAATCGCCTGCTTTTAATCCTACAGCATCCGCTCTCATGTAAGATGGATACTTTCTGATAAGCTCATCGTCCAACTGGACATAAGCTGAATCTGAGGCACTTGCAGACTTAACATATACATTGTAACCTGTAGCTCCTGTTACAGGTGTCCATTTAACATATGCTGTCTCAAGCCAGCCTGATGCTTCTGTTATTGCGCCAGAAGCTGCATGTACTGGATTCATGTCAAATACTATAACTGACACTGCCACCATTACACATGCAAGTAATGCACTCATAAACTTTTTTACTTGCTTTTTCATTTTTCCTCTCCTTTTCCATTTTATGCACATTTTTGTGCAAATTTGATATGTTTTATTCACAAATCATGTTTATATTACCATTATTGTACAATATTTTCAACCGCATTTTACATGTTAGAGAAAATTTTTCGTAATTTTAACACATTATTTCTTTTCCTAAAGTAAATGAATATACAATTTTTTCTTTTACAGTTTTTCCGGTAAGCTGTTCCAGCGCTTTTGCATAGTAATCAAGCTGGATTGCGTATCTTTTGACAAGCTCTTTTTCCCCCGCTTTGCCCTTCATAACCCTGTCAGTCTTATAATCAACAATCACAAGTTCTCCGTCCTCTTCAAAACACAAGTCAATTATACCCTGTATAAGCTGTCCTTCGTACTCAAATACAAAAGGCTGTTCTCTTCTGACACTGCCACAGTTCACCGCATTTGCAACTCTCCTGCCTGTATCTGATTGTACAAATGTATATATATCCCACGGATTGACACTTTTCACCTGTAATTCATTCATCTTGCCTGTTTCTAACATTCTGTTAATATCTGCTTTAACTCCATCAAGGTTCACACTTACTGAATAGTCAAGACATTCCATAACCCTGTGATATGCGCTACCACGCTCATTAGCAGCAAGCTTAACTTCCTCACCGCTTATGAACTTTGGAATTATGCTGTTTGTCTCATCACATTCTTCCTTTTTAAGTGCTGTCTTCACAGATTCATCCATGTAAGCATTTTCCTCTGAATCATCATCCGCCTGCATAGCCTTAAGCTGCGAAACCGTCAGCTTCATCCTTCCGGCTGCGTTATCATCAGGAACATACTCTGGAAGCTCCTCTAATAAAGGATAAGACACAGCTTCCATAATTTCATCAGCCAGTCCCCCGATTCTAACAGCATTCGCTTCACCAGCCATCTCCCCGGATTCATCCACATCAGCCCAAGAATCCTCTCCGGCATCAACCATCACTTTAAAGCTGCCTTTCAATTTATCTGAATCCATAAGACACACTGGCATTATCATATCAAGATAGTTCTTTATATTCTCACTGTCCGCGAAAGACAACATTCCATCTGCTGCAAGTTGCTTTGCACTTCCCCTGTATTTATCAAGTGTCTTGTCTGCATCTTTTACAACTCCGGTAATTATCAGTTTTTCCCTTGCTCTTGTCATTGCAACATAGAGAAGTCTCTCTTCCTCAGCTATCGACTCCCTTACAATTCTTCTTGCCATAGCACCTTTAATAATAGTAGGTGTCTTCGTTCTTCTTTCAAGGTCAACATAATCAACTGCAATTCCTAAGTTCTGGTCTACAAGCACCGGTGCTGTTGCATCCATAAAGTTAATGTTCTTATGCGCCCCAGCAAGTATTACAATAGGAAATTCAAGGCCTTTACTCTTATGGATACTCATAATTCTTACAAGATTCTCATTATCAAGACTGGCAGCCCCCTCTGCAAAATCTTCGTCAAACTTCTTAAGTCTTTCAATATATCTTAAGAAATTAAACAGACCAGAATAGCTTGACTTTCCATATCCCGCTGCTCTTTCCAGCAGGACATTTAAGTTAGCCTGTCTCTGCGCTCCGGCAGGCATTGTTCCCACATAATCGTAGTAGCCTGAATCATATATCATCTCCCAACACAGATCATATAGTGACTCAACACTGCTCTTGTCTCGGTATTCTGTGAGCTTTGCAAGGAATAATGCACATTTGCCGGACAGCTGCTTAACATCCGTCTCCTGTATCTTATCTGCTCCGCCAAGCACTGCAACCGCTTTCAAATGTTCATACAGATTATTATGCACATTCTTATCTACATGCTCTCTGCCAAGCTTTCTCACCATTCCAAGCTCCGCTGCCGTAAATCCTCCAAAATAAGACATCATCGCCGCCGCAAGGCTTATCTCCTGAACCGGATTATCTACTATCGTAAGCATGCTTAAGATTACCTGTATCTCACGCACGCTGAAATATCCTGTTGACGAATCTGTATACGCCGGTATCCCCCTATCCATCAGGGCATCTGCAAATGTATCCGCCCAGCCTGTAACTGACCTTGTAAGAATTACAATATCCCTGTATTCTGCCGGTCTGTATATATTTTCATCTGCATCATACACATTTACGCTAGAAGAAACTATTCCCTCAATCAGCTTTGCAAGCCTGTCTGCCTCAAGCTCTCTTGTTGTCGCCTCTTCTTCATTCTCTGAAGATATAAGAATTACATCTGTACTCTTGTTGGCTTCATCACCATAATTACTGTCACTGTATTCAGGATATGGAAACCCCGCATTAAGCCTTACAGATTCGTCATACCCGATTCCTGAAAAATTCTTATTCATGATATGACTGAACACATCATTGGCACACTCAAGTACATTTTCCCGGCTTCGGAAATTCTTCTGTAATTCAATTCTAACATTATCGCCAGTCTCGCCGTATGTATCGTACTTCTCTATGAAAAGCTCCGGGCAGGCAAGACGGAACTTGTATATACTCTGCTTTACATCACCAACCATGTATATATTGTTATTCTCACCTGACAGTCTCGTCTTTGACACCGCATTAAGAATAACCTCCTGCAGCTGATTGGAATCCTGATACTCGTCTATCAGTATCTCTTCAAATCTGTTCGCAAGCTTGTCGGCAGTCTCTGTATATACAAGCTTTCCGTCTTCTTTCTTTACAAGTATTGAAAGTGCAAGATGTTCCATATCGTTAAAATCAATTATACCCTTCTCCCGCTTCACCTCCGAAACACGCTTTGCATACACCTTTGCCACTTTAAGAAGAGTCCGTATCTGAATACCTGCTCCCTGCATGTCTTCAAATATTCCATCATCGTCTTTTAAGAATATCTTGTCATTAAGCCGTCCTATATAATCTTTAAACAGCTTTCGCTGCCCCTTGACATATTCCTTAATATCCGGGTCTGCTCCTGCATCCTTCTTTCTTGACAGGGCTTCAAATGAAAATATTCTTATTCTTCTGCCAAGTTCTCCAAAATCCTGTGAATTAATCATCTCATTAATTCCAAGCAGGTCAGACTGCAAAGCACTTGTATATGCTGCAGGTCCTGCCGGCTCAGAACAGATATCTACTAATCGGTTGTATTTATCACGGTAATCGGAAAGTGCATTTTTAATTGAATCATACAGTTCCTTAATTGCAGGATTATCGTAAGTCTCATCATCATAGACTAACATGCACTCGTCAAACCACTCATCAATCCACGGATTGCTTCGTGAAAAACGGTATATTTTATCTATAATGCTCACAAGCCCTGAATCGTCCCGTCCCATGCCAAATGCATCAACAAGATTAAAGAATTCTTCATCTGCCTCAGCATAGAATTCCTCAAGCACATCTTCTAACACATCATTTTCAATAAGCTTCTTCTCACCCTCGTCCATTATCCTGAACCCCGGGTCCAGATTAACCTCTGGAAAATGATTTCTTATTATCCATAGACAGAAACTGTCTATCGTTGTTATCTGTGCGTTGTTAAGCAGTGTTATCTGTCTTAAAAGGTTCACATCCCCCGGATTCTCGTCAAGCATTGAATCAAGTGCTTTTCTTATCTTGTCTTTCATCTGGGCTGCTGCCGCCTTTGTAAATGTAACAACAACCAGCCTGTCTATATCTATATTCTTGTCAGGGTCTGTAATCATGGAAATGATTCGCTCAACTAAAACAGCAGTCTTTCCTGAACCGGCAGCCGCCGAAACAAGCACATTACAGTCTCTTGTATCAATCGCGCTCTTCTGCGCCGGTGTCCATTTTCTTTCCATTCTCATCAACCCCTTCCTTTATATTATTCCATAACACTTCATCATCGAATTTCTTTAATTTTCTGTAATTGCAGCCCGGCAAATCCACTGAAAATCCGCACACTGCCCCATAAGGACATCTGTCACAGCTTGAAAACTGTCCATCTTTATAAGGACTTCTCCTGATATCACCACCTGCAATTCTATCCGCAGTATCAACCGCCCTTGCATCAACGAATCTTCCAAGCATGTTAAACTGCTCTGTATTCATCACCTTGCTTCTTCTTGAATCAAATCCGCCATCAGCTTTTCTGCTTACAGGGATGTTAAGCGATGTTCCTTCTGTATTGTCCATCTTCTCGGCAATATCCTTATCAGAATTAACCATTCCTTTAAGACGCAGTTCACCCTTAATCTTATCCTCTATCTCTTCCGCACTCTCATTTGTTGCAGATACAATCGGGTCGCTTATGTTGTAGTAGAATACTCCGGCAGGAAGCACATTTTTACCCGGACGCATCTTTGCCACAAGCTTCATCGCCGCTTCCATGTAGACCATAAGCTGGATATCAATTCCATAGTAGGTCTTTACTATGTTGAAATCCTTCTTTCCAGTCTTGTAATCAATAATCCTGACATACACATCTGTGTCGTTCTCACATATGTCCACGCGGTCAATTGTTCCGCTCATAAGCTGCTTTCTGTCTCCGTCTCCGACTTCCATATTAAACTTATGCTCGAATACAAATGGCACGAAATCACCACATTTTAACTGCTCACCCATTGCCCATATAGTACGGTCTGCAAGGTCTTCCATTCGCTTAATCATGAATGAATTACGGCTTGAATCCTTAAGGATACTGTTCTGGTATATATCTGTAATTGCAGAAACACTTCTTTTTACCATCTCGCGGCGCTTCTCCTCTGATATCAGATAGTACGACTCACCGTTTTTCTTGATTTCATCGCACACCTCACGGATAACCGCATGCAATACGACGCCGAAGTTTACTGGTGAAAATGTGAATTCTTCCCTTTCCTTTAAATCAACTCCATACCTCAGGTAATATCTCAATGGACACTCTGCAAAATTCTCAAAAGAAGTTACACTTCCGACAAGCCTTCCGCCTGTAAGTGAATCAATAATATCCTCATCTACATTTGCAGCAGTTTCAGTCTGTTCATAGCTGTAAGCCGCATGTGGTATTGTTACATAAGAATTCTGCTGTGCTGTGTCTTTGTAAGATAACTTAAGGCACTGTGGAAACATTTTTCTCATGCTTCTTATAATATAAGATGGCATAAGTGCTGCACCCTCACTGTTTTTCACAGCATATGACATGTACAGCTTTTCCGCACTCTTCGTCATAATAAGATACAGATAGAATCTCTGTGTAAATGCTTTCTCCCTCACGGAAGCTGACATAACTATTCCCTTATCCTCAAGATACTCCCTGTCGCTTTCTGACAGAACGCTTCTTGAATCAGCCTTCTTAGGGACGTTGCCGTCATTGATTCCAACAAAGAACATGACCTTGATATTGTCAAGACGGGTTCTTTCTATATCTCCGATAACAACACAGTCATTGGTCTGCGGAATAAGTCCTATCTTAATCTCCTGAAATCCTGACGCAAGTATCTTGTTAAATTCTTTAATACCAACCTTCTCGCTTCCAAGAAGGGCATACATTTTATCTAATACTTCTATAACTTTCTTATATAACTGCGCATATTCATCACCAGTGTACTCGCTGTCATTAAGCACACTTACCTTCTGCTCCATATCTTCACGCACAAGGAATTCGTAAAGAGCCTTTACCATATCTGCAACATTAGATTCCTTTGACTTAAGCACTTCTTCCAATGGATCCAACATATCCGTTATCATTGTTCTTAGTGAATTAAGCTTCTCAAGGTCAGTATTATTGACTGTTCCCCTGAACTTTCTTATCCATGGTTCATGCCATTTTCCCCTGCCTCTGATTCCAACTGCAACACAATAATTGTCTAACAGATCAATATCTTCGCGCTCCATTCCGCTCATTCCGGTTCTTAGGAATCCTAATATGCTGTCATAGCTGTAATTATTCTCTATTATTCCAAGTGCACCGTTAATTGCCGCAATAAATGGATTGTCCGTCACATGGCGCTTGTAATCTAAGAAATATGGTATATCGTTCTGCTTTAATATATTAGCCGCCAGTTTGCCGTAGCCATCCATGTCCGCAGTAACTATCGCAATCTCGTTATATCTGTATCCACACAGTCTTGTAAGTCTTATTATTTCTCCTGCTGCAAATGTTAATTCTTCCTTGGCAACAGCTCCCTCATATATAACTATGTTGTCAGTCTTCTGATTAAATCTTCCCGAATTGTTTCTGAAAAGATTCTGTTCCAGGAAATCCAGTTCTTCTGAATTCTTAAATCTTGAATTAACATTTACAATTACATTCTTTCCCGGTACTGCTTTTCCTGCAATATACACAGATTCAAGGACTTTCACATGTTCTTCATCACATATCTTATAAAGCTTTGATACGCAGTCCTTACTCATGAAAAAAAGTTCTTCCCTGCCTCTTACTGAATTTTCACGCTCAGATGCATCAATTGTCAGAGAAACATATATCTTCGGACACATTGATAAAAGAATTGTCATTAAATTGTACTGAACCGGAGTAAAGCCTGTGAATCCGTCAAATACTATCTCGCAATTCTTTATTCTCACTGACTCTGTAACCTTGCTGCATAATTTATCCAGTATTTCTTCTTTAGTTATATAATTCTTGTCTATGTACTCTGCAAATGCGTTATATACAAGTACTATATCATCAAGCTTATACTGAAGTGCTGCACTTCCCTCTGAATCACTGTATGCTGCACCTGCCGCATCCTGCATAACATCCGGCTTGATATCATACTGAAGCATCTCCGATATAACAGACTTCATCTCTGACACAAATCCTGTATTAGACAGATTACTTCCAAAATATTTTAATCTGTCCTTGTTCTGCTCTAAAACTCTTTTAATAATCAGATTCTTTCCTGTGTCATCAAGAACTTCAAGATTGTCCTCACCTACTTCCTCAAATACCTTATATGCAAGTCTTTCAAAACTCACAACATCTATATTAAGGATTCCCTTTCTTGGGTGCATGGACACCAGTCTTTTCTGAATTGCCATAGTATACTGCTCTGGCACAACAACAATATAATTCCTGTCAGGATTCTTCATTGATTCTTCAATTATATGTGTATACAGATAGTGCGATTTACCCGCACCAGAGCTGCCTAGAATTAATTGTAATGACATATGTTACTCCCTTTAAATATATTTAATACTCATATTAAATTTCATATCCCGCGTTTTTATGGCTCAAAATCCACCGCCTCATACTCGTCTGTGTCCGAATAATCCCACCATTCTCCCTGATAGCCTGTAAAGCCATTATTCTCCATAGCAGTCTGAAGAATCATAACATTCTCCACAGCTTCTTCATTGTCTATATCTGAATAATTTCTGTCTGCTTTTAGAGAGAAATCATCAAATTCTGTAGGCATTGGTATAATGCTTCCATCTGCAGCAACCATAGTTATATCTACTGTTCCTCCCAGATTATGCCTTCTCATTCCGTTAGCAGGATTAGCAACATAGTTAGGATCAGGATATACTTCCCACAATTTCTGCTGTGCCTCAAATGGTCTGTATGCATCCCAAATTTTTAAGCTGTATCCCTGCTGCTTCAATTCCTTATGTACCTGTGCCAGCTTCTTAACAGTTCCATATCGGAGGTATGCTTCCGTGAAATCATATATCTTTACCCCCGTAAAGTTATTCTCTGTTGCATATCTTAATTCCACATATATGTCCGGTATATATTTCTTAACAATTACATATTCGTCATCCTCTGGTTCTTTTTCAGTTGTAATCTCCTGTGTTATAATTTCCTGTGCTGTCACTTCCTGTGCTGCAGTCTCCTGTATGTTCACCATCTCTTTTTCTGATACATCATCTGTTGTGACATTTTTCTTTTGTCCACACGCTGTCATGCCTGCCGATATAATCACTATTACTGCAAATATTTTGATAAATCTACTGTTCATAATCATTCACCTCTTCATAAACCTACCATTTCATCATATTTAACAATTTAGTAGGTTTTTTTCAAGCTATGCATTATCATTTAATGAATACATTTGTAATTAATATACCACATTTTAATCATAATCTCCCACTCCATACCATATATTTTGTAATAATGAATATGAAGGGCAGGTTTCTTTGTGATGAGTCAGACTAAAATTGTTGTTATTCCATTTAAAAAGCTCCTTATTGGAGTGGTTATCGCTGCTATTATAATAGCTTTTATTATATTCGCTGTTATCCGTCTTGGCAGCAATAGTTCTGATAATTCTAGGAATACTACTAAACCTAAGAGCAGCACTGTAAATGCTTCTGCTTCTTCTAATATTGAGACACCCCTTGATAATGCCGACGCTCCTAAATTCTGCCCCGGAGTATATACCGCCTCTATTCTGTTAGACGGCAACCCCGTTGATATCCAGGTCACAGTTGATTCCTCTAACATTAACAGCATTGAGCTTGTTAATCTTTCTGAATCAATCACAACTATGTACCCTAAGCTCACAACTTCATTTGATGAAGTTGCTGCTAAAGTCATGGAAGCCGGCACAACCAACATAACCTATGATTCAGCCAACAGATATACATATTCCGTCTTTATAGAAGCAATAAGCGCAGCCCTTAAAAAGGCTGCGCCATGATTAATATCTTAATATTTTCTGTCTTGTACCCCACATGCCTGCTAAATCCGTCTGCCACTACTTAGAATAAGTCACAGCCTCACTATTCTCATCATAATCAAACATGCCATCATTCTTTTCTTCAAGTGCCTTGATGATGTGATATGTATATTCATTATAAGGTGTAGCAATTCCAAGCTCTTTTCCCATACGCATCATTGCGCCAGAGAACATATCTATCTCTGTGTGTCTGCCTGCATCAATATCCTGAAGTGTAGAATATCTTGCTGTTGGCGGAACAATGCTTCCGCGCCCTGATGATGAATCACATCTGCTCATATCAATGCCTTTGGCTGTAGCTACAGCTTCAACCTCCTTACGCAGTCCTGCGCTGATTGCTTTCATATGCTCACTGTCTGTATAACAGCCAACACCTGCTCCAATAATAGCTTGTGGAAGATTGTTACAGATATTAAGTCTATACTTGCTCCATATCTCTTCTTTAATACAATCAGTCACCCTGTAATTAATTCCTGTTCCGTCAAATAAATCTCTTATTGCCACAACTCTCTCACTCTCAAATGGTGCAGCTTCCTCACCATATATAATGCCTATTGTAGTCTCAGGATTGAACACATATTCCTTTCCTTCGCGGTGTGACGCCACCTTTATAAGTGAATAAATGATATGTGATTTATCTATCTTGGTAGATATTATCTCTTCACTGTCAACACCATTCATAAGACTCATGACAATTGTATTCTCACCGACGGCTTCCCTAATATCATCTAATGCACCTGCAAGTGCGCCGTATTTTAATGATACAACAAGAAGGTCAACACCTTTTGCTTCCTCTGGTGTCAATACCTCCGGGTGGTATGTCTTTCCATTAATCAGACAGCCTTCTGCCTTAAGTCTTTCCGCTCTTTCGCCCTTTGCAATAACGCTTAAACTTATATCCTTCTTTTCTGAAAGTCCCCATATAACATAAGAGCCGACTGCTCCTGCTCCAAGTACTGCCACTGAATGTATCTTCATATACATTTTCCTCTCAATCTTTGTAATTTCTTCAAATATATATACACTTCAATTCTTTCCGCGTCAAATGCTTTCATCTTCCCACAATATCGCCCTCTTCAAAATCGTATGTCAGCTTTTTTCCATATGCCATGACATATGCAGCACATTTCTGCTCATAGTCTGTGTGCTGCATCCTTATACTTGCTGTTCTTTCATCAAGCTGTCTGTCCGGATATATTACTGGCAGGACATGTACCCTGAATGTGTGCAAATGTGTACTTTTAACCTGCTGTTCAACAAACAGCGAAATCACCGGCACATTAAACTTTACCGCATACAGATATGCACCTCTTTTGCATGGACGGGGCTTCCGATAATTAAACCACATTTCCTGCTCAGGATATATAAGCACAAGTTTGTTTTCATCAAGTGCATTCTCAATCTGATTAGGAAACTCAGTCTCCATAAACCATTTCAGGCTGCTTACGGGCATTGTGTCGGCATATTTTTGCATATACCCGACAAAACCTTTCATTGCAAGGTTAGAATCTTGATTAACAATACTTATTCTTCTGAATCCAGCTTTTCTCATTGCAAACCTGACAATTGCAGAGTCTAACGGGCTGAAATGATTGCATGTTACAATCGCAGGACCTCTGATTCCAGAAAGATTCTCAAGTCCGTCAACTTGTGTTATAAGCCCCACCGCAGAAGTCCCGGCATGAAATATAGCTTCTGCAATATATTTCTTCACACAAAAACCATATGCTGTGCGGTAATCAATATAATGTCTTAGTAATGCTTCTTTATCTTCGCGTAACAGCTTAGGGTCTCCCGGCTCAACCTTTGAATTCAACTGATTAAGGCTTACAGCCGTCCTAATATTTTCATAGACCTGCTCCCTATCACCAATCATATCTCCTCCGACATAATTTATTTTGCAGCATCACTGCTATCCTTCACGAAACCACTATCCACAACAAATCTGCTTCCCACAACATCAGAAAACTTAACCCCATCACCGTCCGCAATATTCTCAGCCCTTGCAAGAAGCTTCTTTAAATTCTCACGGTCAGCTTTCCTTTCATTATCCCCATACTGCTTGCGCTGTTTAATCAGCAACGGATAAAATCCCGACTCCGCCGCATACTGCCAGAAATACTCCTCATACGGAATCTCGCTGTAATGCCATGGCTTGTCAAACAGGTTATAATGTATCAGCTTTGGTCTTGCTATATACTCCCCACCCTTGTTAGGCATAACATTCCATTCCTTATCAAGAAAATATATTTCTTTTGCACACATGGCATTAATATAATCCTGGTCAGGTGCAACACTGTCAAAGTGATATTCAGCCATAAGCTTTAAGAATCTGTCTGCCAGATGAGCCTGTCTTATCTTATCAAGATTCATAAGAAGCACTCCTGAATTGACATATTCATCCCGCTCTATTCCCACAACATTTTCAATATAATGAGCCAGTATTGTATTCTTTCCTGCAAATGTATCTCTTACTGCACCAAACATTGCATCTCCCATATCAACTGAATAAAGCTTTGCAATGTCATCATTTATTACGGTATCAGAGTCAATATACACAGCTTTATTAAGCTCTGGAAAAAGCTCTGCAATAAATAACCTGAAATATATCGTCAGTGTAAACTCGCCTGAATAAAGCCTGTTTTCCTGTCTGTCAGTAACTGTCTGTCCAAAGCTTTCAGAATATTCGTACATTTTCTTTCTTATATCAACGAATTCAATATCTATGTTTTCATAATCCTTTATCACATTACGAAGCTGAATCATCGTAATATTCTTCACATTATCGCACATAACAATAATTCGGTAACGCTCATCACAAGCCACATGTACAGCCAGCGATTTAAGGCACACTGCCAGATATGGTGCGTACTGTTCATTAATCGAGAAAAACACAGGAATACGTGAAACTGCCATGTACTCTTCATGCTCCCTGTTATAAGAATCCAGAAGCTCATCATATTCATGAAGCCCAAGTATATTATGCATTTTGTTAATCTCCCACGGCTTGACTGAAACAGTCCTTATCACCGGAAACACCCGGAAGGTAGTTGTAAAATGCTGAAAAACAGTGTTGTCATGCAGTCTCCTCTGGTCATTAAACTTTCGTCCGCACAGATTGACTCTTGTTGCAAATGTATTAACAGCCGTCTGGTCAGGCATAAACATTTCCTTTCTTATGCACTGTTCACGACATTTTTCCAGAAGCCCGTTCTGTCTTATCATCCTCATATTCATAAGCATTACTCCGGAATTAATGTAGCCATCACCGAAAAGCCATCTGCCATAATAATCAGAAACTCCCGCAATCTCTATGCCATCCATATTCTGATAATAAAAATCCCTGAAATCTCTTCTGCACAGCACATCAGTATCCAGATAAAGAACTCTTTCCTTAATATCTGTCTTATCAGCAAATAGGCGCAGCATACAGCACGCGGTAAATCTGCTCTGCATATTTGCCTCCGGCAGCTCCTCAACAAAATATCTTGTAACATCAACAAGAAAGACATTTACTTTAATGTCCGATTTATTCAATTTTTCTTCCAGATATTTTGCAAATACTTTATCAACCGGCTTGTAATTGATACCTTTTTCACTGTAATCAACCGTGAGAATATATATATTTAACGGTTCATCCACATTTTTAATAAGAGACATTGAAGATAAAAGAATCCCCTTCTGCATTGGTTTATCACCACAATACAATATGTTCATAAATCCATATCCTTTCTTAATTTATTAAATATGTCTGATTTATCCTCTCTGTATTGATTTTCCCCAGTTTCTTAAGTAAAATACATATAAGTTTTAAACGATAATTAAAGAATTGAGGAACGTTATGATATTTAAGATTTTCAAAAGAGATTTGAAAGGTCTTAGCAGGAATATTCTGGCTTTAGCCATTGCACTTGGTCTGTGCCTTATTCCATCGCTTTACGCATGGTTTAACATATATTCCAACTGGGATCCTTACGCAAACACTGCGTCTGTCCAGATTGCTATTGTTTCTGAAGATGAAGGCTACTCTGAATCTGATGATTCCACTATCAATATGGGAGAACAGATTGTTGAACAGCTTCATTCGAATGATAAATTAGGCTGGCGTTTTCCGGAAACTAAAGATGAAGCCATGAATAAACTGAATGCCGGGAAGTACTATGCCGTTATCGTTGTTGGTGAGGACTTTTCACGAAGCCTGTATGACTTCCTTGACAATGGTCTTAATCCACCAACAGTTACATATTATGAGAATTCCAAGAAAAATGCTGTTGCTTCCAAGATTACAGATACAGGAAAAAGCACTCTTCAGAACACTATCAATTCCGAATTCATTGATGTGTGTGTTAAGACTATTATGCAGGGACTTAACGAAATAGCTGAAAATGATCCTTCAATTATTGAAAAGACAGTTAAGGATTTACAGAGTGTATCTGCCAATATTAATTCTTACGATACCATGATTGACATGTTTATTAAGAGTAATTCAGACCTGGCAGATAATCTTGCAAAACTTCAGGAGGTTCTTCCACAGATTAAAAATGTTCTTACCGGAACAACTGATGTTGCTGATATTGCCAATAAATCTCTTGATAATGTCACAGATGATATTGCAAACCAGATTGATGCGCAGCTTAAAGCTATGAATGAATTAACTGACAGTGCACTTGATTCTCTTGATAAAGCTGTACAGCTTTCAATAACTGATGTCAGACAGGCTGGCGTTGAGCTTAGTAAAGCCAACAAACAGTTAAAGGAACTTATAGACCAGAATAAGGCTCTTGAAGACGCTATTGATTCCCTCAGCAAAGTAGATGGCATTGATCCGGCAGTTATCACCGCCCTAAAGTCAGCTCTAGCTTCTGTTAACGCTATGGAGAATATCGCATACAACCTTGTTCAGCAGTGTGCCGATATTCTTACTGATTCACCTGAAACACTTCAGGCAAAATATCAGTTAATCAAGTCTGTTGTTGAACAGTGCCGCACAGAGCTCCAGAAGAGCCAGACAATTATGCAGACTGTAATAAGAACTAATGTTAACCTTCTTAAGGCTTCCATTAAGAATGCCGTAAGCAGCCTTGCAGCTAATATAAGCAGTGCCGGAGACAATATTAATGGAATCTCGCAGATGCTTCTTGGAGTAAGTGATATATCAGTAAATATTAATACAACTCTAGAAAGCACAAAAACATTACTTGATTCTCTCAACAAAAGACTTGATACCATATCTGGTTCAGTAGGAGATATAAGTTCATCTTCTACATATAAACTGATAATGGATTTCATCAACTCAGACGCACAGTCAATAGCGTCATTCCTGTCAGAACCTGTACAGGTAGAAGAAATCTACGTCTATATGCAGACTAACTATGGAACAAGTGTTACACCTTTCTATACAACACTTGCTCTCTGGGTTGGAGGAATTGTTTTAGTTGCCCTTATGAAAGTAAAGGTTGACTATGAGGATGATGAATTCAAGGATGCCACAGAACACCAGAAATATATGGGTCGTGCACTACTCTTCCTTGCAATGGGACAGCTTCAGGCTCTTGTAGTTGTTCTTGGTGATTTGTACATTTTAAAAATTGACTGCACCCACCCATTCATGCTGTGGCTTGCAGCCGCTATAACAAGCTTTGTATTTACATTATTTATATATACACTTGTTCTTACATTTGGTGATTTGGGAAAAGCTATTGCTGTAGTTATGATTGTGTTACAGATTGCCGGTTCAGGCGGAACTTATCCAATAGAACTTCTTCCTGAATTCTTCCAGAATGTGTACCTTTACTTCCCATTCCCTTATGCAATCAATGCCATGAGGGAGGCAATAAGCGGATTATATCAGTGTGATTACGCTGTATTTCTTGTGAAATTATGCACTTATGCTGTTATTTCCCTTATTCTGGGACTTGGAATCAGAAAGTCACTTCTTGAAGTACGTGAGTTCTTCGAACGCCGTATGAAAGAAACACATTTTATGTAAAGGAGAAATGAATTTATGCAAAATGATGATTTTAATATAGATGTTGTTATTGCGGAAATTACAGCATTTGCAGAAAATATGCACGCTAAGAACCAGCACAAGAAAAAGGTCTGCTTAAGATGTATGATGATAATTCCCTTAGTATTCATGGTGCTTATGTTTACCATGGATACAGCTAAGGTTGTTTATCTGCTTCTTTGGGTAATTTCACTTTTTATATTCTGTGCTTATCTTATAGTTATTGATTATATTGATGACAAGCTCTCAAGAAAGCTCAATGAGCTCAATATTGAGATTAAGGAAAAACAGGCTGATACTTCTCTTACAGACAGTATCAAAGCATTTTTAAGTGAGGTACAGTTATGAAAAATATATTTAAGATTATACGGGCTGACCTTCGCCACATAAAAACAAATGTAATTGCACTATGCGTAATTATCGGTCTTACCGTTATTCCTGCATTGTATTCGTGGTTTAATATCCTGTCAAACTGGGATCCATATGGACAGGCTTCCACAAGCAGGATTAAAGTTGCCGTTGTATCTGTTGACAAAGGTACGTCTCTTGAAGGAACGGAGCTTAATGTCGGTGACAACATAATTGATGCACTTAAAACTAATAACACTATCGGTTGGCAGTTTGTTGCTTCATCAGATGAAGCAATCGAAGGCGTATACAGCGGTGAGTATTATGCAGCCCTCGTTGTTCCAGAGAATTTTTCCAAGAATCTTATAAGCTTCTTAAGTGATTCCATGGAACATCCTCAGTTAAAATATTACTGTAACCAGAAAGCAAACGCTATTGCACCTAAGATAACAGACAAGGCTAAAACAGCAGTTCAGCAGCAGGTAAACCAGACATTTATAGATACAATCGTATCTACGATTGCCGGTACTGGCGACTCAGTTATCAAAGATGCAGATAAAGAAACCGGTTCTCTTATGGATGCAGTTATTAACAGACTTACATCCGCAAGGACTACACTTTCAACATACGATGTAATTCTTAACTCAATGCTTGCAATTACTGACCTTACATCATCAATAAGCAGCAGTTCAAACAGTGCTGCACCGCAAGTTTATACACAATTACAGTTACAGCAGCAGCAGTTAATAACCTTACAGGCACTTGTAAATGGTAATTCCGCTGAATCTTTAAATGAATTATCATCTGCTCTTTCAAACCAGATGTCCCAGATTCAAAGCATTATGAGTTCATTAACAGAGCTTTATTCAGACATGAATATGGATGTTGCAGACCTGTCTGCTGCAATTAAGCTTACATCGGGCTCACTCACTCAGACTAAAGAGCTTCTCAGTGACCTTGAGACAAAGCTTGATAACGCAATTGATACATTAAACACAATCACTGAACAGGATACATATGGTTTATTATCAGAGATGTTAAATGCAGATGCCAATACTTTGGGAGATTTTCTCTCTGCACCTGTAAATATAACAACAGAGCAGGTATATGCTGTTAAAAGCTATGGAACAAGCGCTTCACCATTCTACACAATACTTGCACTGTGGTTTGGTGGACTTATACTTGTTGCTATTATGCACACACCTGTGCATCCTGCTCCGGACATTCCAGCAGATGCAAAGAGATATGAAAAATTCTTCGGAAGGTATTTTATCTTCTTTGCAGTAGGACAGCTTCAGGCACTGCTTATAACACTTGGAAATCTTCTCTACATAGGAATCCAGTGTTACCACCCATTCCTTTACTGGGTTGCATGTGCATTCTCAAGCTTCGTATTCACCTTCTTTATGTACAGCCTTACTGTTGCATTTGGAAATATCGGTGAAGCACTTGGAATTGTCCTGCTCGTTATACAGGTTGCCGGCTCAGGCGGTACATTCCCTATAGAAGTACTTCCTAACGCCTACCAGATAATATACCGGTTCCTGCTCTTCCCATATTCAATGGATGCATTAAGAGAATGTATAGCAGGAATGTACAGATATGATTACATAAAGAATCTCGCTTTTCTTTCTATATATATAATTGTTTCGCTGATTATCGGATTGTTCTTACAGAAACCATTTGAGAAGCTGAATCATATGATTGAGAGAAGTAAGGAGAAGTCGGGGGTAATGTTGTAGGAAGTTGCTCCCCTAAAGCACGCCCAGCCGTGTATATTAGTAAAATCAAAACACGCTTCCGCTCGGATTCCGACGCAGCGGTACTAAGATTTATAAAGGTTTGCCGCCTATGGCGGCTGCCTTTATAAATCAAGTGCCGGCGTCTTCATACGGTTTTGATTTTACTAATATACACGGCTGGGCTTTTCTTTACCGGACAACTGCTCCGCCCCGCCTTTGGCAAGGTTGGGGGCGAGAGAGATATTCTCATCTCCTATGTAGAAAAAACTCCCGGAAGTTCGGAGGCAGGTGGCTGTGGGGGATGTGGTATGCCGACTGTAAACTGTGCGCATAATAAAAGCATTGAGCCGGAAGGCAACACCAGCGTACACACGCCACGGATGGCGTGTGAGATGTCTCGCACATGGATGTGCGTAGACATCGTTAGCGGACGGTGTCATAACCTAAACGCTCAATGCTTATTATTATGCAGTACAGTTTACCGGAGGGATTCCACATCCCCCACTGCCACCTGCCTCCCACTCCCGGGAGTCACTTTTCTAGAATAACCCAGTTATTACCCCATCATCATTAACATCTATATTATATGCCGCTGGTGATTTTGAAAGCCCTGGCATTGTCATTACTGAACCTGTAAGCACTACTATGAAGCCTGCACCGGCTGATACATATGCTTCTCTTACATTCATCTCAAATCCTTCCGGACGGCCAAGTAATGTCGGATTGTCTGAAAGCGAATACTGTGTCTTAGCCATACAGATTGGAAGATTACCAAATCCTAACTGTTCAAGCTGTGCAATCTGCTTATTAGCTGCTGCCGAATAATTAACACTTCCTGCGCCATATATTTCTTTGGCAATTGTCTCAATCTTTGCTTTAACCGGCTGGTCTGTCTCATACAGACAATGGAAATTGCTCTTCTTTGTCTCAAGTGTCTTAAGAACCTTTTCTGCAAGCTCAATTCCGCCTTCTCCACCCTTTTCCCATACTTTGGCAAGGGCGAATTCACAGCCTTTATCTTCACAGAACTTCTGTATATAATCTAATTCTGCCTGTGTATCTGATACAAATGCATTAAGTGTAACAACTACAGGTACTCCGTATTTATGAAGATTCTCGATGTGCTTTTCAAGGTTTACGATTCCCTTCTTTAATGCATCAAGATTCTCTGCTGATAATTCTGTCTTAGGTACTCCACCGTTGTACTTAAGTGCTCTTACTGTTGCTACTAATACAACTGCATCTGGCTTTAAGCCTGACTTACGGCACTTTATATCGAAGAATTTCTCTGCTCCTAAATCTGCACCAAATCCTGCCTCTGTGATTACATAATCTGCCATCTTGAGTGCTGTCTTAGTTGCTCTTACTGAATTACAGCCATGTGCGATATTAGCAAATGGTCCACCATGTACTAATGCTGGAGTATGCTCAAGTGTCTGGATAAGGTTAGGCTTTAATGCATCCTTTAACAAAGCTGCCATTGAACCTACTGCCTTAATATCTGATGCTGTAACAGGCTGTCCCTGATAATTGTAAGCAACTACCATCTTGCCGAGTCTTTCCTTTAAATCCTTCATATCTGTTGCAAGACATAATACTGCCATAATCTCTGACGCAACTGTGATAACAAAATGATCTTCTCTTACAGTTCCGTCAACCTTAGAACCAAGACCTACAACTATATTTCTAAGAACACGGTCGTTCATATCCATACATCTTTTCCATGTAACACATCTTGGGTCAATTCCAAGTTCGTTGCCCTGCTGTATATGGTTATCAAGAAGTGCTGCACATAAGTTGTTAGCTGATGTGATTGCATGGAAATCGCCTGTAAAATGCAGATTAAGCTCTTCCATAGGAACAACCTGTGCATATCCACCACCTGCTGCTCCACCTTTGATACCGAAACATGGACCAAGTGATGGCTCACGAAGTGCTATAACAGCCTTCTTTCCAAGCTTTCCAAATGCTTCTCCAAGCCCTACAGTAATTGTTGTCTTTCCCTCTCCCGCCGGAGTTGGATTAATGGCTGTTACAAGAATTAACTTTCCATCTTCATTGTCTTTGACACTGTTAATGTACTCGTCTGATATCTTAGCCTTATACTTTCCGTATAATTCAAGATCATCCTCGCTTATGCCGCATCTGGCTGCAACATTCTTAATTGGCTCCATTACTGCTTCCTGTGCAATTTCAATGTCTGTCTTCATAATGTTTCTCTCCTTTGCTTTAGCCTTTTCGTGCCTTGCAATCCCGCCTTATCAAGATTCCTAAGAAGATTCCCTTCCTAATATATCTTTACATAAAAACAAGAGGCTACAGGCGCACTTTAATACACCTATGCCTCTGTTAAAAACCTGAAAGATTCTCCCCAAGCAAATCAGCCTCAATATTCCTCATCCCTCTGCTTAGAAATTGCTTCTTCGGTGCTGTATCTACACAGCTCTCCAGAGTTCCGTCCATAACCGGTCCTTTTGCCTGAGAGTTTTCGCTGTCACCTTCGGCGCTGCATTTTTAAACAGTCTCTCCCGATTATATCTTCCGGATAATACCTTAATAATAAGGAAAAAGCGTCTTGCTTTATCTGCAAAACGCCTTTGTTTTCAACAATAATATATAAATTGACAGAGTTTGTCAATAAGCAACATTTAACAAAATTATTTATTATATTAGGAAATAACAGTATTCAATTGAAAAAAATGTTGTTTTGTGGTAAAATTTGTCTTAATTTTTTATAAAAAGGGAGAATACATAATATGTTTAGTAAAATCAATACTATTCTCGATACTATTGACGCATATGTCTGGGGAATTCCACTCATTGTCCTTATACTTTCAGTTGGTCTGTTTCTTACTATCAGACTTAAGGGTGTTCAGTTTACTAATCTTGGTCGTGCTTTTAAGTACATTTTCAAAGACGAAACTGATGGAAAGCACGGTGAAGTGAGCAGTTTCGCAGCACTATGTACAGCACTTTCAGCAACAATTGGTACAGGTAATATCGTAGGTGTTGCTACTGCTATTGTCTCAGGCGGTCCTGGTGCATTATTCTGGATGTGGCTTGCTGCCTTAGTTGGTACTGCTACCAAGTACGCAGAATGTCTTTTAGCAGTTAAGTTCAGACAGGTTGACGAAGATGGTCATGTTGTTGGTGGTCCTTTTAACTATATTGAACATGGTATGGGACCTAAGTGGAAATGGCTTGCCAAGATATTTGCTTTCTTTGGTATAGGCGTTGGTCTTTTAGGAATTGGTACATTTACACAGGTAAACGGAATCTCTTCTGCTGTTAATAATTTCTTTGATCCTAACAACGCATGGACTGTTTCATTATTTGGAAGAACATATTCATGGACTGTAGTTATAAGCTGTCTTATCCTTACATTCTGTGTTGCTCTTGTTCTTATTGGTGGAATCCAGAGAATTTCTAAGGTTGCTCAGGTTATTGTTCCTTTCATGGCTGCAACATATTTTTTAGCAGGTATTCTTATTATTTTATTTAATATTACAGATGTTCCTGCTGCCATCCTTACAATTGTGCAGAGTGCATTTGGTCTTAAGGCCGCTGCTGGTGGTGCCCTTGGTGCCATGGTTGTAGCTATGCAGAAGGGTATTGCAAGAGGTATCTTCTCTAATGAGGCCGGTCTTGGTAGTGCACCTATTGCCGCTGCCGCTGCCCGTACCAATGAACCTGTACGTCAGGGTCTTGTATCTATGACAGGTACTTTTATTGATACTATTATCATCTGTTCAATTACAGGTATTGCAATTGTTCTTACAGGAGCTTACGATATGGGACTTGAAGGTGTTGCAGTAACAACTAAAGCATTCCAGTTAGGACTTCCATTCCCTGATGGAGTTGCTTCATTTATTCTTATGTTATGCCTCGTATTCTTTGCATTTACAACTATTCTTGGCTGGGACTACTATTCTGAGCGCTGCCTTGAATACCTTACTAATGGTAAGAAGAAATGTATTAAGGCATACAGATGGGTATATATCCTCTGCGTATTCATCGGCCCTTATATGACAGTATCTGCGGTATGGACAATTGCAGATATATTTAATGGTCTGATGGCTATTCCTAACCTTATTGCACTCGTTGCTTTAAACGGTGTGGTTGCTAAGGAAACTAAAGATTATCTTGACAGAATTAAGAAAAAAGAAATTGATTAATTAAGCATTAACTGCTTATGCGTAAAGATAAGCCCCACTCTGGATTAGTCCGGAATGGGGCTTATCTTACGCATTATCTTCCTCTATCATACATTTTTATAAAGAAATTCAATGTAATAATATAACGCATTTAACCGATATATAATGTAGAAGTAACATTTTGAAATAAGGTCCAAGGAGGGATTATTGCAGCAAATGGAGTTATTAGCAATTCAAAAGTGTACCCAGTCCAAACTATCAGTAATCTCAAAGGGGTAGGACAGGATAATACCAGTGCAGAACACGGTAACAACGGACAGTCTCACAGACAGACAATGACTATTAGAGTTAATCCCGAAACTTATGCTGATGCGCCAGCCGATTGTTATACAGTTACCTATAACCGTAACAGTCAGCTTCAGGCATTTTATTATTGCCCTCGCCATGAGTATACTTACTAATAGTGGATGCAGGAAAACACCTCTTAATCAAAATGTATATTGCTGATTAAGAGGTGTTTTCTTATGCTCTGCGCTTCAGCTTTATATATATGAGTTGCAATATTATTGCACACGCAATGCCAACTGAAACATAAGATATTAAATCCGTATTGACATATGTCGGGTTAAGACTTGCTGTTCTGCCAAGAAATCTGTTACTGAATAACGTTCAAGACTCTGATTTAGTAGCATATATTGGATAAATTCACTATAATGTTGTTAAACATTTCCTATAAGAATATCTATATTTCAAGATTTATAGGCATATTATTATTGATGAAGAAGTGTCTTGTCTGATTTTTTTGTCATGATACCTATAGGTAGTCGTATATTCTGACAGCTTATAGGTATTTTCTATACATTCTTCTCTCGAATCAGACATTATCCTTGCCAGAAAGCTAAAGATTGCCTATAGATAATGTGGTTTTCCATCATTTATAGGCATTTACAATAAAATCTGCGCTATATGAGCAGAAATCCTAATATTTCTGCCTATAAGCAATAGAAATAATATCTTCTTATAGGTTCTGCTCTATATTCTGCGACCATGTTGCTGTCAGATGCAAATGTATTGCCTGGTTGGACGATACACTATTTTGCCCCATCATTTATGTTCATATTTTTTCGTAGTAGATGATAACATTTTTATCCCGCGATATAATATTCTCCGAAACCATGTGATTTTTGTGTAAAGAAAAAAGCACCATGTTTCAGGTGCCAATCTTCATAATGGAACTTGCAGGAATATATTATCAGATTTTGGTTCATGTCCATATTATACGTAAGTCTGTGTTCGTCTGTGATTCTTCTACTGCACATCTTCCTATGCTTTAATGGTTTCTAAAGGAATAATCATAGGTAATAATATATTTTCTTCTAAATCATCAATCCGTATCCATATACTTTAAGATATATCTCACGCCTTCTTTCCACCAACACCATTAATATACATCAACGGTATTCCGAAGAATGCCATTCCTCCCACAATATTACCTATTGTAACAGGAATAAGATTATTAAATATAAAATTCGGTATATTCAATGTACCAAGCTGCTGTGCTGTATAACCATATTGCTCCATAGCATCTTTCACATATAATGGATTAAGTTTTGCTATCATCCCTGCAGGTACATAATACATATTAGCAACACAGTGCTCATAACCGCTTACAACAAAAAGCAGTATTATAAAAAAACAGCATAACAGTTTTCCGGTTACATCCTTTGCACGTGCCGCAAGCATAACTGCTGCGCACACAAGTATATTACATAATATTCCCGATGCAAGCGCTGTTGTAAAATCAAGATTACATTTTCCAAGTGCTACTTTAATTGTATATGCACCAAGTATTCCCGATGAATAATTATACTGCCCACTTACATAATCAATACATGTAAGCATTAACGAGCCAAGAAGATTGCCAAAATATACTACGACAAGCATTCGTATAAGCTTAAGTGCTGTATGTTTCTTCTGTACAGTTGCCATAATTGCCAGACAATCTCCCGTGAAAAGCTCAGCACCTGTCATAACAACCATCATAAGTCCCATTGGGAATACAACTCCTGCAACCAGACGTGCAATTCCTACATTGACGATATCATGTGCTGCCACACTGCTTCCGGATGCGCCAAATGCAATCATCATTCCTGCAAGTATGGCTTTCATAAAAAGCTTGTATGCTGGACAGTCAACCTTCCCAACACAACCTTCCACGTAATTCTCTATCGCTTCTTTCATAGATAACATCTTTAGTTCCTCCCTGATTGTGTATTTTGTTAATTCCAATCACTTTATTTGTGTATACAAAATACATCTTGCATATTATAGCAAGCTGAATATTTATTTACAAGTATCTTATAAAGAACAATTCTACATGCTTCGGCACCCCTTTTGGACTTTCTCTGTGCATCACACCTCTCTAAGGTCCAAATCGTCAGACTGACTCTTCCCTTTTGGACTTCAACACGCCTTCCATCTACTTTAACGTCCAATCCACCACTCCATGGCTACCCCATTACACCTGCACGACAAAAAGCACCTGCCAGAATGCTATTCACAAGCATTCTGGCAGGTGCAAACCCATATATGTATCATAAATTCTACTTTCCAGATGTTGCCTTAAGTCTTGCCATAGCTCTTGCAAGTGCTGCTCTTGAGTGATAATACTCATGGATACTCTGCTTCTGGCGAAGTCTCTCCTCAGCCCTCTGCTTAGCTTCCTCTGCTCTTCTTACATCGATTTCCTCAGGCTTTTCTGCTGTCTCAACAAGAAGAGTTACACGGTTGTTAACGATTTCAACAAATCCCATTCCAACAACAGCATGAATCCACTCGTCGCTGCCCTCTGGCTGGAACTTCATCTGACCTTCATCAATTGCAATAACCATATCTTCATGATGGGCAAGAATTTCCTTCTGTCCATCGAACTCAGGCACAATCAGAGAACGGCATTTGCCAGCGAAAAACACCCGGTTAGCTGATATTACTTTTAAATAAAATGAACTTGTAGCCATTAGTTTTTCCTTTCTGGCAGGATGTTACTGCATCTTCTCAGCCTTTTTAATAACATCATCTATAGTTCCTACATTGAAAAATGCGTTCTCAGGATATTCGTCCATCTCACCATCAATAATTGCCTTGAAACCTCTTATAGTCTCCTTTAATGGAACATATACACCAGGAATACCTGTGAAGTTCTCAGCAACATGGAATGGCTGTGATAAGAATTTCTGAATCTTTCTTGCTCTGAATACTGTAACCTTATCTTCATCTGCAAGCTCTTCCATACCAAGAATAGCAATGATATCCTGTAATTCCTTGTACTTCTGGAGGATTTCCTGAACCTTTCTTGCTACCTCATAATGCTCCTCACCTACAATGTCCGGCTCAAGAATTCTTGATGTAGAATCAAGAGGGTCTACTGCCGGGTAGATACCCTGTTCAACTATCTTTCTTGAAAGAACTGTAGTTGCATCAAGATGTGCAAATGTTGTTGCAGGTGCAGGGTCAGTAAGGTCATCGGCAGGTACATATACTGCCTGTACTGATGTTACAGAACCATTCTTTGTAGAAGCAATTCTCTCCTGTAATTCACCCATCTCAGTTGCAAGTGTTGGCTGATAACCTACGGCTGAAGGCATACGTCCAAGAAGTGCTGAAACCTCTGAACCAGCCTGTGTGAAACGGAATATGTTATCAATGAATAAAAGCACATTCTGATGCTTCTCATCACGGAAATATTCAGCCATTGTAAGTCCTGTCTCAGCAACACGCATACGTGCTCCAGGTGGTTCATTCATCTGACCAAACACCAGGGCAGTTTTCTCAAGAACGCCCGACTCTTTCATTTCTGTCCATAGGTCGTTACCTTCTCTTGATCTTTCTCCTACACCTGTGAATATTGAATATCCACCATGCTCTGTTGCAATATTGCTGATAAGTTCCTGAATAAGAACTGTCTTACCAACTCCGGCACCACCAAACAGACCAATCTTACCACCCTTTGCATAAGGTGCCAAAAGGTCAATTACCTTGATACCTGTCTCAAGAATCTCTTCTGCAGGATTCTGTTCTTCAAATGTTGGAGGTTCTCTGTGGATTTCCCACTTTTCCTCCGCATCTGGCTGTTCTTTGCCATCAATAGCCTCTCCTAATACATTAAAGAGACGGCCAAGAGTTTTCTCTCCAACAGGAGTCTTAATGCCGCTGCCTGTAGCTGTTACTTCCATGTCTCTGCAAAGACCTTCACTGGAAGCAAGCATAATACAACGGACTGTATCGTTACCGATATGCTGTGCAACTTCCATTACACATTTTTTATCACCATTATTAACTTCAAGTGCATCCCTGATTGCCGGAAGGTTCTCATCTTCGAACGCTACATCGACAACAGGTCCCATTACCTGTATAATCTTTCCTTTATTACTCATATTATCTCCTATCCGTCGCATTATTTCTTTCGTTTCTTCTTCTGCGACTTCGCACCAGCGATAACCTCAGTTATTTCCTGTGTGATTGAAGCCTGTCTGGCTCTGTTATACTGTATATCAAGGTCGTGCAGCATATCCTTTGCACTCTTTGATGCAGCCTCCATCGCCATCATACGGGCATTCTGTTCGCAGGAGAATGACTCTACCAAAGCTCCGTATACGAAACCAACTATATAATCAGGAACAATTCTGTCCATAACTACTTCTGGGGAAGGTTTTAATGCAAGTTCCTCTCTTTTGAAATCAACCGGTATCTGGATATTGAAATCTGCCTTCTTAAGAGGAAGAAGCTGTTCAATCTGTGTTTCCTCCTGAATAGCATTAATCATACTTGTGTATATGATATACACCTCATCAAGTTCACCTTTTCTGTACAGTTCTATTATTTCTTCTGAAATATTTCTTGCTCTGTTAAGAGTAGGATTCTGAACTGTATAGTGGAACTGCTTCTCAATCTCAATACCGCGCTGTTCAAAATAATGTCGTCCAAGTTCTCCTAATACGAATAATGAATGATTAGGATTCTTTTCAAGCTGCTCCTGTGCAATCTTTAAAACATTATGGTTATATGAACCTGCAAGTCCCTTATCAGCAGTAATAACTATGTAGCCTACCTTTTTATCCGCTGCGTCTTTATCCTCATTTGTCTTAAAATATATACTGCTTATATCAGGTATATGTCTTAAGATTCGGCTCATTTCTGACTGCAGAGTGAAAAAGTATGGTTCCGTGTCTGAAAGCATTTTCTTAGATTTCTTAAGCTTGGAAGAAGAAATCATATACATGGCATTAGTAATCTTTAATGTATCATTGATACTTTTTATTCGATCCTGAATTTCCTTTGTGTTTGCCATATCTATACGCTTACCTTTCTTTTAGCACACATGCATTATGCAAATTCTTTTACTGCTTCCAGAATATTCTTAACCAGCTCATCATTAATCTCTTTCTTATCTTCAATCTGCTTTCCTATTTCAGGATGCTTGAGATCTATGAATTCAAGTAATTCTGTCTGGTGTTTCTTAACTTCCTTAGTAGGTATCTCATCAAATACGCCGTTGTTAGCCATAACAAGTGTCATAACCTGCTCATGCATTGAAAGTGGATGGCAGAGTGGCTGCTTTAAAAGCTCCATAAGGGCTTTTCCGTGCTGTAACTGTGCCTTAGTCGCATCATCAAGATCTGATGCAAACTGTGTAAATACTTCCATCTCTCTGTACTGTGCAAGGTCAATTCTTATGCTTCCTGATGCCTTCTTCATTGCCTTAGTCTGGGCTGCACCACCAACTCGTGAAACCGAAAGACCTACATTAACGGCTGGTCTCATACCTGAATTAAACAGGTTAGTTTCAAGGAATATCTGACCATCTGTGATAGAGATAACATTTGTTGGAATATATGCTGATACATCACCAGCCTGTGTCTCTATTATAGGAAGTGCTGTTATTGAGCCTCCACCTAACGCATCACTTAAACGGCTTGATCTTTCAAGAAGTCTTGAATGAAGATAGAATACATCTCCAGGATAAGCCTCTCGTCCAGGTGATCTTTCAAGCAGAAGGGAAAGTGCTCTATACGCTACCGCATGTTTGCTCAAATCATCATATACAATAAGAACATCTTTTCCCTGATGCATGAAATGCTCTGCCATTGCAGTACCTGCATATGGAGCTATATACTGAAGTGATGCAGGATCACTCGCTGTTGAAGATACAACAATTGAATAATCCATTGCACCATGCTTAGTAAGTGTTGATACAACCTTGGCAACTGTAGATGCCTTCTGTCCGATTGCAACATACACACAGATAACACCTTTACCTTTCTGGTTAATAATTGTATCTGTGGCAATTGATGTCTTACCAGTCTGACGGTCACCAATGATAAGTTCTCGCTGTCCACGGCCAATTGGGAACATTGAATCAATTGAAAGTATTCCTGTTTCCATTGGTGTGCTTACAGACTTACGGTCTACGATACCAGGAGCATCTTCCTCAATTGGTCTGTAATCTTCTTCTTTAATATCGCCTTTTCCATCAATAGGCTCGCCAAGTGCATTGATTACTCTTCCTACAAATGCGCTGCCTACCGGAATTCCGGCTTTTTTCTTGGTTCTTACAACCTTAGTTCCTTCTTTGATTCCTGTATCCCTGCCGAACAAGATAACACCTATCTCATTCTCACGGATATCCTGAACCATTCCTTTTACTCCATTATCAAATACTACGATTTCACCATACATTGCATGGTCAATACCGTATACAGTAGCAATTCCATCACCGACCCATATTACATTACCGGTCTCACGACTTGCTTCATCCCAATTGAAATTCTCAATCTCACTCTGGATAATGGAGATAATATCTGTTGCACTAATTGCGCCCACAGGGGTCACCTCCCAGTTAATTTTCTTTCAAGCTGACAAAAACGTCCTTCAAAACTTCTGTCGTATTCCTTGTGATGTGCTCTTATAACATATCCGCCTAAGAGATCCGCATCCACTGTCTTTGTCAGTTCAATTGTATAATCCGGATATCTGCTCTTTAAGAAATCCTGTGCCTGCTTTGCATTATCATCTTCATCACTGCTGTCTGCACTTATAAGCTCTGCTTTTAAAATGTGGTTTGCTTCATCATCAATTCTGTAATATGAATCAAATATGTCTCTCATCTCATCACAATAACCAAGCTTGCACATTTCTTTAATGAAATTCTTCATAAGCTCCTTGGTATCATCAAGTGCAAATACTTTATCAATGATGTCGTATTTCTTTGCAAGAGGTATTTCAGGATTCGTGAGAATTTTCTGAAGTTCTGAAGTTTTGCTGTATAACTCATCAGCCCTTCTTACATCCTCTCTGCTCACAGACAACCGGTGTAAAACTATTGCATTATTTACTGCTGCCTGCGTCATGAGCATCACCTGTCTTTACGATTTTTCTTGCAGCTATGAGAGCGAGTCTTGCAATATCTGCCTGTGCAGCTTCCGTTGCTTTCTCTTTCTCTGTAGCTATATCAGCCTTTGCCTTTTCAAGCATTACTTCTGTTTCTTTTCTGGTCTTTTCCAAAGCTGCCTCATGCTCTTCCTGTGCTCTGTTTCTAGCATTTACAATAATCTCATCAGCTTCAATCTTCGCACTTTCAATCTTTTCGTCATATGAAGCCTTTAATGCATCTGCTTCTTCCTGACTCTTCTTAGCACCATCAAACTGCTGCTTAATCATATCTTCTCTTGCATTGATTACTTTCATAACAGGCTTAAACAGGAACTTCTTAAACACCAGATATAAGACGAGCAGATTGACTACTGTCCATAATATATTCCATGGATCTATACTTAACACTAGCTTCGCCTTCCTTTCTATCTTGTCTTAGTTATCTTTCCCATAAATGTTATTAGCCTAAGAAAAGGATTATAAGAAGGGCGATAACGAAACCATAAATAGCTGTTGCCTCTGCAAGGGCACAACCTAAAAGAAGTGACTTACTAATCTTGCTTTCTGCCTCTGGCTGTCTTGCGATAGCGTCTACTGCACTGCTTGTTGCCTTACCGATACCAAGACCAGCACCGATACCTGTTAATACTGCTATACCTGCTCCGATTGCTACTAAAATTGTTGACATAATAATAATCTCCTTTTTAAAACATTTATTCTTGTTACATATACTCTTACTCTGTAGCCTCTTTTATAAAAAGACCAGTTAAGAATACGAAAACATACGCCTGTATCAGTCCATCGAATATATCGAAGTAACAACTGAATACTGCCGGTAAAACTGCCGGAACTACCATCTTTAATAATTCCATGATTACAAATGAACCTAAAACATTACCGAATAATCGCATGCAAAGTGATAAGGGCTTGATAAATACTTCCAGAATATTAATAGGAAGTATTATAGGCATTGGTTCTGCAAAACTCTTAAGCCAGCCTTTAGTTCCTCTGGCTCTGATTCCTGCGACCTCAATAAGCACAATACTCATCAATGCCAGTGTTGCTGTAACATTCATATCCTTAGTTGGTGGCTTGAAACCAAGCAGTCCTATCAGGTTCGCAATTCCTATGTAAATAGCAATTGCTGACAGATATGGAATGTATGCCTTTCCTTTTTCTCCTACTGTCTCAGTGAAGAAATCATTGAGTCCCTTTATTGCTGTTTCTACAACTACCTGTCTGCGACTGGGGTTTTCCACACTTAGATTTCGGCTTAGCAGAATACACAACAGGAACACAACAGCCATGATAATCCATGTAACAACAACGGATTCATATACTGGGATTCCACCAAACAAAGGTATAGTGAACACTGTCTCGCAATTAAGTTCTTCCATAAGCCCTTCTACCAAAGCATCCATCTGCACGACCTCCTTTCTAAATATGAAATATATTTCTTTTCTGTTCACGGATTTTATTCCACAAAAAAAATAATGTCAAGCCTAGATTCTGCCTAGGTTTGACACTATTTTCTCCTTTAATAATCGTACATTTTTAACAAAAAATTGTTTATGACCAGCGTTCATTTTTGTTATTTTTTACATTGAATTCTGGCAAACTTTATTTTTATTTAATAATTTCATTAAAATTTGTCAAAAATGTATCAATAAAACCTGTTAATTTTTCTACAAATTTGTCATTTAATTAAGATATAACCGGTTATTCATTAATTATATTAATCTCTATAAAGCCTTTAAAACACTTGTATTCTCTATAACAAAGTTCCTGAATGCCTCTACAACAGGAGACATGTATGTACTATTATCATTAACCATATAGAAGCTTCTTTCATATTCCGGTGACTCGATTTCAAATATTTCTACAGACATTTTTTCCAATATATCCATATATGGAACTACCGCTATCCCAAATCCATTAGCAACCAACCCGGCAATAACCTGATCCTCCTCAGTTTCATATGCAATCTTTACTGTTGTGTCCGATTTTTTCAACATTTCATCAAATATGCTTCTTATTCCAGAGTTCTTGTCAAAACATACATATGGATAGTCTGCTGTCTCTGCAAGATTAATGTTTCTTTCCTTTTTCTTAACCAACGGATGTCCTTTGGGAGTAATAAGCACCAGCCTCTGCTTCATGACAGGCTCAGCCGAAAAGTGATATTCTTCTGATGGCTTGGAGCAGAACAACAGGTCATATTTCCCGAGCTGCATATCATCAAGCAGCCTGCCTGTAACATCTGTATGAAATGTAAAATCTATATCGAGCTGCGGATTCTTCTTTATAAATGCTGACGCCATCTCTGGAACATAGTTTATTCCTAATGGTCTTACAAGTCCTAATCTTATCGTTCCATTTCCCATTGCACTTCTTTTAATAGAATTAATACCATCATCTAACACATCCAGAGTCTTTTCTGCATAAGAAAGAAACTCCTCTCCGAATTGAGTCAGAGTTATCTTATGTCCGTTTTTTTCAAAGAGTTTAACACCAAGTTCCTTTTCCATCTGTGAAATTGCATGACTAAGACTCGGCTGTGTAATGCATAATTCTTCTGCCGCCTTCGTGTACTGGCGGATTCTTGCAAGTGTAACGAAATATCTAAGATTATACATATTCATAGACAGCCTCCTGAGCACATTTATTATATTAATTATAAACAGTTCTATAGACAAAATCTATAATTTCATTAAAATTATTCATTTGTTATTAATTAATAATGAAATTACACTTAGAGACTGTGATTATGTTCTTTATTAAAAAGGAAAGGGGATTCATCATGAGTTCAATTGATAGTGCAATAGATTTAAATGCCGGTTCTGTTTCTGAAAATGTTAAGACAACACTCAGAGGTGAGCTTATTCTTGCATTTGCTGTTATAATCAACAGCCTTGGAGTTGTGCTTATGCTTTATTCAGGTACTGGAATATCTGCAATCTCAAGCGTTCCATATGCTTTTTCCGAAGTCTTCCCTAAGATTACTCTTGGTACATTTACATATATGTTCCAGGGACTTCTTGTACTCAGCCTTATGATTCTGCGAAAGAAGTTCGTACCATCATATCTGTTTTCATTCGTTGTCGGATTCCTATTTGGTGAATGCATCGACATGCACAATATGTGGGTTCCAATGCTCCCAACTGCAATCGGATTCAGAATTGTGTACTTTATTATAAGCTACTGCCTGATAAGTCTCGGCATAGCTCTTTCTAACAGATGCAAGCTTCCTATTATTCCTACTGACCTGTTCCCTCGTGAACTTGCTGACATCACTGGTGTTGCATATTCACGCATCAAGATTTCTTTCGATGTTATATGCCTTGCCGTAACTGCATGTCTTACCGGCCTGATATTAGGTCATGTTAAGGGTCTTGGCATCGGTACCATTGTTGCTGCATTTACAATGGGAAAAGCCATCGGCCTTGTCGGCAGATGGCTTGATAAGAAGTTTGATTTTGTTTCATTTATGAAGAAATAAATATCTCACATATTGTCTAATCTATCTTTAATTACATTAATATCATAATCTGGGGCAGATGAGACTACTGCATCGTATATTGGCTTTATATCTGCCTCTTCTTCCTCTAGTTCTGAGGCTATTGTCTCCAGAGTTTTTGACTTCTTTACTTTCTTTATGACCTGATTAATTACTATAGATTTAACTTCTTCTCTCATTTCTGACTTAATTTCTTCTCTGACTTCCGATTTAACTTCTTCTCTGACTTCCGATTTAACTTCTTTCATGACCTCCGCTTTAACAACTTCTTTTAATTCTTCTTTAGCCATTTCCTTTGCTTCTTCAAATAATGTCCTTCTGACATCTTCCTCATCATAATCATATATACTCACTTCGACGACCTCCTCCCTGTGCTGTTCAAAGAAATCGACAAGTATATCCTCATCTATACATTCGTCCATCGCCTCTGTTACCGCAATCCTGACATCGTCCCCTTCAACACCCATCTTGAATCTGACCTTATTAACAAATGTCATGTAATCACGCAGCGTTTTGCACTTATTAAGGATATGTACATCTTTATTAATGTTGATAACACGCACCTTAAGCTCCAGCTCTGGATTGTCTGTCGATATCTCATACATATCTGACAGCCTGATTTCCTCCTCATCTTCAATCCATTTTTCCAAGCCATTGTAAAATGTCACAAAATGCGGAACAGGAATCTTAATCATACTTCTTCTGTGAAGCATGGAATTACTGAACAACTCTCTGAACACATCTGATACATAGTGCAAAAATCTTAACGGCATATTAGGATTCTTGCTAGACTGCTGCTCAAACATATACAGGCTCATACATAGTAAAAATGAAGCGTCGTTCTTATACTTCATGTACGAACCTCCATTTAATGTTGTAACCTGCAAATCATCAACATTCGTGTAAGCTGAATTGTTAAGTGCATTATACAGTTCTAAAAGATTCTTCTTATCTCTGTATAACATACAGAATACATTGTCCTTAAATTTAGATGTTACATTGTCTTTCTTCTCTGCCATAGATATCCTCCTCGTCTCTTTCACAGGCAGATATCCACGCACATATACTAATATTATCTTTATCTATATAAATATATTAGCATTTACGGATACCTAAAACAAGCCTGCATTATTCAATTATGTGTTATGTGGATTTTGCTGAATGAATGTCTATAAATGTTTTTAGAAAAATAAACCTTCATAAACGAACTTTCATAGATGTATGTTAATCTATGAATATCCAGCTTTGATAAGCAACTGGTGTTGATTATTGAAGCAATCAACACCAAGTTACTTTAGAAAAGATTTGATTCTTTTAATATATTAATATCACATATAATTATATGTGTCAATATATATTATTAAAACATTAAAAATACCTAATTTTTATTAAAAAAGGTACAACATTCATCATGTGAATATTATACCTATAATTAATAAATATTATCTATATGCTCTCTCGTATATACCCGCAATCTCTTCATCAGTAGTTTCCTGAGGGTCTCTTACGAACAATCTCATCATTGTTGCCCTTGCGTTCCTGGCAAGTGTCATTGCTTCTTCCTTCTTTATTCCGTAATCAGACATCTTAAGGTCATCAACTCCACATGCCTTCTGTAATTCAAGAAGCGCTGTGATGAAATCTTCCGGTTTAGACGCATCTTTCATTCCAAGAAAATGTGCCATATCAATGAAGCGTTCATCACATACATGCTTATTAATCCAGAATGTGAAGTACTCCTTAGACAGCATGATAAGTCCTGCTCCATGAGGAAGCTCAGGGTGATATGCACTCATTGCATGCTCCATAGAATGTTCTGATATACATGATGTTACAACCATTGAATAGCCAGACATTGTATTAGCGTATGCAACATGTTCTCTTGCCTCAATATCATTGCCATCCTTAACTGCTCTTGCAAGATAATGTCCGATATTTTCAATCGCGGCACGCTGAATCATATCTCCCATAATATTATGTTTGTTGCTTATATACCCTTCCAATGAATGGAAAAGTGCATCAAACCCCTGATATGCAGTGAATTTCGGTGGAACTGTTTTCATAAGCTCAGGGTCAACAATTGCATACTTTGCAAACATCCCCGCCATTCCACCAATACCAATCTTTTCATTAGTATCAGGATTAGAAATTACTCCGATAGTATCAACCTCTGAGCCTGTTCCTGCTGATGTAGTAATTGCAATCCATGGAAGCATCTCATTCGGAGGTGTCATCTTTCCACCTGATGGACTATTAGCATAATCCCACAGATTATCTGATGGCTGTGGAATGAACATTGCCATATTCTTAGCCGCATCCATAACTGAACCGCCGCCTAAAGCAACAACAAAGTCAACTCCATTCTCGCGACCAATTCTTGCGCCTTCTTCAACTGCTGACTTCAGCGGATTAGCTCCTATTCCGTTATAAAGCACATATGAAACATCAGCCTGTTTAAGTTCATCTATTGTTCTGTCAAGTGAACCATTCATCCTTGCAGACTTTCCATTGCTTATAACAAGAAGTGCTTTCTTTCCTGGCATCTTAAGAGTATGAAGCTTAGAAAGACTTCCGCATCCAAATACGACATCTACTGGTGAAAAAAACTGATATTCATTCATGATTACTCCTCTCTGAAATTAATACTGCCATCTGCAGCATTCATTCCATCAACAATAGCCAGAGATTCCAGCTGGTATCCAAGGTTACGGATAATCTGTCCACCCTGCTGGAAGCCCTTCTCAACTGCGATTCCAATACCTTCAACAGTTCCGCCTGCCTGATTGACAATAGATATAAGTCCCTGGAGTGCACAGCCGTTTGCAAGAAAATCATCAATAACAAGTACATGATCCTCTGGACCTACAAACTTCTTAGATATAAGAACCTGATTCTTGCACTTATGTGTAAATGATTCAACTTCCGCAGAATACACATCACCATCAATATTGACACTCTGTGACTTCTTTGCAAATACAACCGGTACATCAAAGCATTCTGCAACTATACATGCAATACCAATTCCTGAAGCCTCAATTGTTATAATCTTATTAATATTCTTTTCTGCAAATCTTCTCTTAAATTCTTCACCCATCTGCTTGAAAAGCTTAACATCCATCTGATGATTAAGAAAACTGTCTACTTTAAGAATGTTGCCTTCTTTGACAACTCCGTCCTTCATAATTCTTTCTTCAAGAAAATTCATAGTAATGATTCCTTTCGTAAGTAAATTATCTGTCATATTATAAGAAATTATTCTAACATTACAAGGCTCTATGGTCAATCAGTTTTAATTATCTTTTACACTTGCCATTGCAATCTGGTCAGGAGTTATAGGGAGCTCGTAAAATCTCTTTCCTGCCGCATGGCTTAATGCATCTGTAATTGCAGGAAGCGGTGTATTAATTACAACCTCTCCGATTGATTTCGCACCAAAAGGACCTGCATTCTCGTAACTGCTCTCAAACTCAACATTAATATGTCCAATATCCATTCTTGATGGAATCTTGTACTGTAAAAATGAGTTCTCATACAGCTTGCCTTTATCTGAATATGTGATATTCTCTGACATTGTCATTCCGATTCCCTGTAAGATACCGCCCTCTGCCTGTACTCTTGCAAGGTTAGGATTAACAGGTGTTCCACAATCAACACATGCGTCATACTCAACAACACGGCTCTCTCCCGTGAGAAGGTCAACCTCGACCTCCGCTGCTCCAACCATGAATGGTGGTGGTGAAATAGGAGATGTATGTGTATTGGTAACTGAAAGTGCTATATCATTACCACACATGGATGCTGTTGATATATCGGCCAGGGTTACACATTTATCCTTGTTCTCACCTGATTCGCATATTACTTTCTTTCCGTCAAATGTGACATCACATTTCTCGCATCCTAACATCTTAGCACCAAGCTTTTCGATTCTGTCTCTAAGCTCTAATGCACATTTTTCAACAGCCTTACCAGTTACATATGTTGTACTTGATGCGTATGAACCTGAATCATAAGGTGATATGTCAGTATCTGCACCAAATACACTTATATCGTCTGTGCTGCATTCAAGAACCTCTGCTGCAATCTGTGCAAGTATTGTATCACAGCCTGTTCCCATATCAGCAGCTCCGATGTTCATAGTATATACACCTTCATCATTAAGCTTTAGTGTCGCACTGCCGACATCAACTCCTGATATACCTGAGCCCTGCATTGCCATGCCCATTCCGACAAAACGTGCCTTAGTATCAGAAATCTTTCTCATAGGATATTTCTCATCCCATTTAATCATCTCTTTGACCTTTGCAAGACATCTGTCAAGCGCACAGCTTGTATTAACCTGTCCATAGTAAGCAGGCATTACATCGCCCTCTTTTACTATGTTCTTAAATCTGATTTCAAACGGGTCCATATGAAGTCTGTCTGCCAGTTCATTTACAGCCGACTCAACTGCAAAAAGCCCCTGTGTCGCACCATAACCTCTGTAAGCACCCGCTGACATTATATTAGTATATACAACATCACTTACAAAACGGAACGCCTCTGCCTTTCCATATAATGGAATTGACTTGTGTCCAGAAAGGCCTACTGTTGTAGGACCATGCTCGCCATATGCGCCTGTATTAGATAATGTGTATAAATCAATTCCTTTTACAATACCATCCTTAGTTGCACCAAGTCTTACATGCATCTGCATCTCATGTCTTGGTGATGAAGCTGACTGTGTTTCTTCCCTTGAAAATATAATCTTAGACGATTTCTTGGTCTTCCATGTAACAAATGCAGGATATATCTCTGACACAGATGTCTGCTTTGCTCCAAATCCGCCTCCGATTCTTGGCTTGGTAACTCTTATCTTAGATGGCGATATTCCAAGTGCATGTGAGATAATTCTCCTGCAATGGAATACTATCTGTGTAGAACTTACGACATGAAGTCTTCCATAAGTATCTATTGTGCAGAAAGTTCTGAAAGTCTCCATCATGCTCTGCTGGCATGCCTTAGTATGATATGTCCTGTCAATCACAATATCACACTCGTTCAGCACCTTATCGATATCTCCGTTGCTGCTCTCATCATGTGCACAAAGATTCCTTTTATTATCAGCTCCAACCGGACATAATGCCTCCCAGTTATCCTCTGGATGTACAAGAATCTCATTATCCTTTGCCTTAGTGAAATCAAGCAATGGTTCAAGCACTTCATATTCTGTCTTAATAAGCTTCATCGCCTTATCAACACAGCGTTCATCAGCACCTGCAACAATGGCAACCGGGTCGCCTATAAATCTTACATGCTTATCAAGAATAAGCCTGTCATAAGGACTTGGCTCAGGATAAGTCTGACCTGCACATGTGAATCTTTTCATATTCTGGTCAACATCTTTATATGTAAATATTGCTTCTATTCCTGGCACCTTCATCGCAATATCAGTATTAATATTCTTTACAAATGCGTTGGCATATGGTGAGCGCAGAAGCTTTACAACAAGGCAGTCCTTAGGTGCAATATCATCTGTATACACCGGCTTTCCAAGAAGCAGTTCCATCGCATCTTTCTTTCTGATAGCTTTATTAACCGACTTCATCTATTCAGCCTCCTTTGCTTTCTTTGCCTCAAGGAAATTCATAATTCCTCTTAACTGTCCCTCATAACCTGAACATCTGCACAGATTTCCTGAAAGGAACTCCTTTATCTCCTCTTCATCAGGATAAGGGTTCTCTCTAAACAGTGCCAATGCATTCATAACAAATCCCGGATTACAGAATCCGCACTGCTCTGCTCCCTGGTCTGCTATAAATGTGACAAATTCAGACGCCTCCTCCTGTAATCCTTCGAGTGTTGTAACACTGCATTTGTCTGCTCTTGCTGCAAGAACTGAACATGAAAGGACAGGCTTATCATTAAGAAATACTGTACATAAGCCACAGTTAGATGTTTCACAGCCACATTTTACGCTGTAACAGCCATGCTCTCTCACGAATTCATAGAGTGTCATGTCTGCCGTAATATCTGCTTTGACAGATTTTCCATTCAACTTAATATCAACTAACATATATTCTCCAATCCGTAATCACCAATTAATCTCTGTTAATATTCTGAAGTGCCCTGCCTGCAAGAACGCCTGAAAGATGGCTTCTATACTCAGCACTTCCTCTCATATTGCCCGCTGTAGGCACATTTGTCTTAACAAATGTACTGAATTCTTCTACCGACTTCTCGTTAATACCGCCTGCAAGTATTCCTTCTGTATCTTTAACAACAATTGCTCTTCCCGGTCTTGCACCTATGCAGATATTGCAGACTCCAGTATCTTTAAACTTTACTCCTGCACATGTAAGCACCGGCAGATCTGTTTCTGTTATTCTCACTGCTTCATAAAACATATTCACCGGTCTTTTCTTAACAATAATATTAACAACAATGTCCCTGTCATAATCACGGTCAGCATACTCTGTTAATGGAACAATGCCTCCCTTGTATAATTCTACATAAGAATCCAGTCCGATTAAAAGCGTAAGCACATCAGAAAATCCATATCTTCCATATATACTTCCACCAACTGTTGCAAGATTTCTGAACTGCACACCTACAATATGTCTTAAAGCCTCCTTAGCACAGCCATCTGTATATTCATTAAAACCCTCATGAACTTCTAACTGTCTTAAAGTTGTCATACAGCCAATCTTAAATTCTTCATCTGATTCTTCAATCTTATCAAGTCCAAGCCCTGACATATCAATAGCTGTATTCATTCTGTTGTCGCCCATACGCATCCACATCATGCCGCCGACAATACGGTTAGCTTTCTTCTGATTAAGCTCATAGGCTTCTTCAAGGCTTTCTACTTTCTTATAATTCTGTATAGTAAGCATAAAAACTCCAATCTGTTTATTAGTGATATGAACAACGGACGGTTGTGACGGGCGCAGACCCGTTACCTGCAGGTGATGACTCTCATGGCAGCTTAGCTTAGTGGGAGTAGATGCCGCCATCTGCAAAGTCTATTAGTGTGCAGAAAATCAAACGCGCTGCGCTTGAACGAGATTTTCTGCACACACCTTTAAGCATATGGCGGCATAACTCCCACACAGCACGCTGCAAATCGAGCCCTCGCCTGCAGGCATCGGGCCTGTGCCCGCCACAACCTGTCTGTCATCCTTCACTACTAAATTCTTTACTCACCAAGAAATCGATAAATAATCTCATTCTCTTTCCTTATATAAATATAACGGCTTGTAAAACCCTTGTCAATCTGATAAAATCCATTTGCTAATATAATTTATGAGAATTGTTTTATGAGATATTTAGAACAACAGCTACAAAAAATTGTTAAATCCAACGCAGGACGCTTTGGAGCCGCCGGTACTTGGTAAGCGGGAATAGTTGGCACGAAGTGACAACAAATTCCCGTGAACCTAGTACCGCTGCGAGCGAAATACGAATCTTACGATTCGTATAGCAGCGAAAGCGTGTCCTGCGTTGGATTTAACAATTTTTTGAGGCGTCCGTTCTAATACATCTCCACAAACCAATTCACAGAAAGGATTTTAACATGAATAATTTTAAAAGATTTACCGCCCTATTTCTTGCAATGCTCATGCTTTTTTCATTAGCAGCATGCGGCAATTCTACAACTTCAGATAAGGGCACAGAAGAAGCAACTACTTCAGCATTTGACATAATGTCACAGTTTAATGAGATTGGCGTAAGCTATCCTCTTACTGTTACCGACCAGGCTGGAAGAACAGTAACATTTGAAAAGGCTCCGGAAAAGATTGCATCATCTTACTACATTTCAACAAGCCTTCTTCTTGCACTTGGATTACAAGATAAACTCGTTGGAATCGAAGCCAAGGCTAACACAAGAAATATTTACAAGCTTGCAGCTCCAGCAATCGTGAGCCTTCCTAACATGGGAACAGCCAAGGAATTCAACACAGAAGCATGTGTAGCTGCTGCACCTGATGTTGTATTTCTTCCAATGAAATTAAAGAAAACAGCTGATACTCTTGAAAGTCTTGGAATCAAGGCTGTTGTTGTGAATCCAGAAGACCAGTCACTTTTAGAGAAATGTATAACTCTTGTTGGAAAGATTACTAACAATGTCGGTCGTGCTGAAGCACTTAATAATTCAATCAAGACATTTTTAGCTGATAACAAGACTAATGTTTCTGGCGAAAATACACCATCTGTATACCTTGCAGGTAACAGCTCTGTTCTCTCAACTGCCGGAAGCAAGATGTATCAGAATACTCTGCTTACTAACGCAGGTGGTAAAAATGTTGCTTCTGAACTTACAGATACCTACTGGGCAAATGTTTCTTACGAGCAGATTCTTGCATGGAACCCTGATTACATCGTTATCGCTGCTGATGCAACATATACAGTCGAAGATATCTTAAATGATGCTAATCTTGCCGGCTGCAATGCTGTTAAGAACAAAAATGTAGTAAAGCTTCCTAATGATATTGAAGCATGGGATTCTCCAGTTCCTGGAAGCTTCCTTGGAAGTATATACATTGCTTCTGTTCTTCACCCGGAAAAGGTAACTAAAGATTTCTATGAGACTTGTGTAACTAAATTCTATGAAAGCTTTTATGGATTTACACCTGCAAAATAATTAAGGATGATTTATGTTCAAGAATATTAATAATTACCGGAACAAAATTATACTATTATCTGTCATGTGGGCACTGCTTCTTATAGCAGTGTTTACATGGTCAGTTCTTACCGGACAGTATCCACTCACATTAAAAGGACTGCTGTCAGGGGACACTATGTCAATTATGGTCTTTAAAAGACTAAGACTTCCACGCGCCATTATGGGTATTATCGGAGGCTTTGGCCTTTCAATATCTGGTTATGTATATCAGATGATATTTAAAAATCCACTGGCATCACCTGATGTTGTCGGTGTTTCTTCCGGTGCAAGTGCCGGCGCAGCTTTTGCTATAGTTGCGGTTTCGTCTTTAACCCCTGTTGTATCAATATCCGCATTTGCCGGAGGAATAATTGCCCTTATAATCACATTACTTGTGGCTTATCTTGTTCCCGGCAGAAACAGTTACACAATTGTACTTGCTGGTATTGCCATTCATTCTGTAGCACAGACAATTCTTATGTTTCTCAAACTTGCTGCAGATCCTGAAAAACAGCTTGCTTCTATTGAATACTGGATCATGGGAAGCCTTAACGGTGTTTCAAAGGACAGCCTTGCTATTCCTTTCTTTGTAACATGTGCAGGCTTTATAATCATGACTTTATTATACAGACAGATTCTCATTCTCTCGATAAATGAGGATGAAGCTGCCGCTCTTGGTGTCAACGTCACAGTTCTGCGTTTTATCATATTAATGATTGCAACATTAATCGTATCATCAATTATATGTGTAACAGGACTTATCAGCTTTATTGGACTTATTGCACCTCACATTGCCAGATTACTCACAAGACGCAATGACAGATACACATACATATCAAGCGGACTGGCTGGTGCCATCATCATGACACTTGCTGATATATTTGCAAGAAGTGTATCCTCATCGGAACTCCCTGTAAGCATATTTACATCACTCCTTGGTGCACCGCTGCTTATAATCCTGCTTATCAAAGCTAATAAAAAGGAGGTTGTATGATGTCCGATTTATTCAATCCTGAATTATATGTTTCAGATGTATCAGTATATTATGGAAGCAAATGTGCTGTCCAGAATGTAAGCTTTAACATTCAGCCTGGACAACTTACAGCAATTATCGGTAATAACGGCTGCGGGAAAACCTCTCTTATAAGAGCTGTTATGAATTTTGTTAAACATAGCGGAAAGTGCATGCTTGGTGAGCTTCAGCTTGAAAGTATATCTGTCAGGAAAAGAGCCGGCATGATAAGCTACATTCCACAAAGAACCGGAATAAGCGTAAGTATGACTGTAAGAGAAGTGTGTCTGCTTGGCTTTAATCCACAGCTTCACATGCTTGAATCGTATAACCCAGACATGAAATATCGTGCTGATAAAGCTATTGATTCCGTAGGCCTTTCCGGATTATATGATGCAGATTTTCTCACATTAAGCGAAGGCCAGAAGCAGTTATGCATACTGGCACGCACACTTATAGAAGATTCAGCACTTCTGCTTCTTGATGAGCCTGACAGTGCGCTTGATTTCTCTAACCGCCATATGCTTATGAAACACATCCGGAATATTATTTCCGATAACAAATGTGCCCTCATGTGTATACACAGTCCGGAACTGGCACTTGAGTACTGCGACAGGATTCTTCTTATGAAAGATGGAATAATTGTTTCAGATATTGATGTACATGCAGCCAGTCTTTCAGAAATCAATGAGAAAATGTCTCTTATATATGATAATATCAATGTTACTGAATGCACTGATACCAAGGGAAATGTACACAGAATAGTTCTTGCTTTGTAATAGGGGGATTTATGAATAATTTTTATCTGGACGCAGAAGCCGTAATTACATTTTTCAGGATTACCGGCAGAAAACACATTTTTATAACAGGCAGCCGCGGCAGTGGAAAATCATATCTTGTTAATAATATGTTAAAACATATGTCCGATTCTTTCAATCTGTTACAGAGTCATAGAACGGATACGCCACAGGTTGTCATTAAATCTAACCTTGTTGCTGACAATAAAGAATTCGTGATTGGCCTACCCCGGACATCCGGAATTAATCCTGCATCTAAAGGCAATAATATGACAATTAATGAAAGTGGTTTTATTAATTGCGCAATTCCTGCTATTGATACACATCTTGATACAACTCCTGAAAAGTTATTCGTTATTGATGAGCTTGGTTATCTTGAAAGCTCTTGTATTTCATTTCAGAAGGCTGTTGAAAAACTGCTTGATAATTCACATGTTTTAGCTGTAATAAGAAAACAATCCACAGAATTTCTAAACAGAATCTGTAACAGGAAAGATGTTCTTGTTATTGATATTGACAGCACATTTGAAACGCTTTCATGCATTATTATGGCTTCCGGTATGTCAAAACGTTTTGGCTCTAATAAGCTGATTACAGACTTTAATGGACGCTCTCTTTTTGAAAATGCAGTATCTATAAGCCATTTTGCCGGCTTTGGTGAGACACTTGCAGTAACACGGCATGATGAAGTTGTCCATATATGTGAACATAAAAATATACATTTTCTCCGACACGACATGCCATACAGAAATGAAATGGTCCGGCTTGGAGTTACCAGAATTCTATCAGATAACGCTTCTTCAGGTAATCTGCAGCCTCAGGGAATCCTTTTCCTGCCATCAGACCAGCCGCTTATTACAAGGACAAGCTTGCAGCTTCTGTGTCTTACATTTCTTTATTATGATGATAAGATATGCAGACTTTCCTACAATGAAAATGCTGGTTCTCCATGTATATTTCCTGCAAAATATTACGATGAGCTTCTAAACCTTCCTGAGAAAAAAGGCGGCGGATTCTTAACAAAAAAATATCCCGCACAGGTTGTATTAGTTCCTGTACGGGATGAATATGAACTATATGATATCGATACTCCAGACGATATTACTCGTCTTTTGAAGTTTCTTCATTAGCCGGTTTGCTCTTAGGAAGTATCACATTAAGTAATATTGCCACAAATGCTGCAGGTACAATACCTGACTCACCAAACATAAGCTGTACTGCCTGTGGTGTATGTTCAAGAATTGCAGGGCTTACACCCATTCCGTAACCTACACCAAGTGCAACTGAAACAATTGAAAGTCTTCTTGCATCAAGCGGCTCTTTAGTAATAAGCTGGATACCACTTACTATGATTGATGAGAACATCATAACTGCTGCACCACCAAGTACTGACTGTGGCATGATTGATATAAGTGCTCCAAGCTTAGGTATAAGTCCGCATAATATAAGAAATACCGCACCTGATGCAAGTGCAACTCTGTTGACAACCTTAGTCATTGCAACAAGTCCTACATTCTGGCTGAATGATGTATTAGGAAGCACACCAAACATTGCTGCAAGTGTTGAACCAAGACCATCACACATTACGCCTCCAGAAAGCTCCTTATCTGTTGCCTCTCTTCCCATTCCACCTTCCATAACGCCTGAAATATCACCAACAGTCTCTACTGCTGTTACAACAAACATTACAAGTACAGGAAGTATTGCTCTTAAATCAAACACAGGCTTAACTGGCATAAACTTTGGAATTGCAATCCATTTAGCCTCTGCTACCTTGTTCCAGTTAAGTACCCATGATTTAGTATACTCAACTCCATCAGCTGTAACTGCTGTATGTGGAAGAACCAGTCCCATAATAATTGCTACAATATAACCCACAATAATTCCAACAAGAATTGCAGATGAACTAAGATATCCCTTAGTCCAGTGCTTAACAAATAATATAACTACAAGCACAACAAATGCCAGGAAAAGATTTTCCAATGAACCAAAATCCTTAGCAGAGCTTCCACCACCAAATGAATTGATACCTACTGAGATAAGAGACAATCCTATGGAAAGAACTACTGTTCCTGTTACTACTGATGGGAAGAATTTTCTTAATGGTTTAATAAATGCTCCAAGTACAGTCTCAAAAAGACCACCTATAATAGATGCTCCCATAATTGCACCATAAGCTAATATTCCGCCACCCATAATCTTGGTAACACTGCTGAATACTCCGATAAATCCAGAGCTTGTACCCATAATAATAGGTACCTTGCCACCAACAGGTCCGATTGAAAACAACTGAATAAGTGTTACAATACCTGCAATAATCATTGCGTTCTGTAAAAGTGCAACCTGGATAGATGCATATTCACTTCCTGCCCCAATTCCACATGCACCTGTAATAATAAGCAGAGGTGTAAGATTACCTACAAACATTGCCATTACATGCTGAAGTCCAAGCGGTATTGCCTGTTTTAGCGGAAGCTTTCCATTAAAATCATATGCTTCCGGCATAAGCGCTTTTATTTTTTTCATAAGTCCTCCAAATATTTATAAGAATTTTATAAAGCACTAATACTATAATTCAAAATTCATGTGTTGGCAATATTTTAGTGTTATTTCTAATATTTTTTAATCTAAGATTTTCCCGTCAGTTGAAATCGTCACAACCTGCCATGGAATGAATTTTCCACTGTTCTGTAATGCTGTCCTTGCAGCATATTCAAGTCCTCCACAGCATGGAACTTCCATTCGAACAATAGTAACACTCTGAATATTATTGTTACTTATTATCTGTGTAAGCTTTTCGCTGTAATCAACATCATCAAGCTTCGGACAGCCGATAATAGTAATCTTTCCCTTCATGAATTCCTGATGCATATTGGCATATGCATATGCTGTACAATCTGCTGCAATCAAAAGTTTTGCTCCATCAAAATATGGTGCATTAACCGGCACAAGCTTAATCTGGCATGGCCATTGTGCAAGCTGGGATTCTGGTGCAACCGGGGATGCATTTTCCTGATTATTCCTGTTAAACTGTCTCATCATGCTTCCAGGGCATCCTGAAAAATGTGGTTTATGTGCTGCTGCCTGCTCCTTTGCAGCTTTATTGGCAAGAACCGCAGCTTCATCATATGCTGCCGCTTCTCTTTCTACAAATGAAATTGCCCCTGTAGGACACTGTGGCAGGCAATCACCAAGACCATCACAGTAATCGTCTCTCATAAGTCTTGCCTTTCCATCAACCAATCCGATTGCCCCCTCATGACATGCTGTCACACATGCTCCGCATCCATTACATTTATCCTCATCAATATGAATAACTCTTCTTATCATCACTTAATCCTCCTGTGTTCTCATTGATTTCGTGATTAAAGAATAATATAATGAGCATAATAAATATGTTGTTTTAACCACATTTTTGATAATTTATTAAAAATGTACTTTAAGTCAGAAAATTGGATTTTACCGTGGCAGTATAAGGAGAACTTATGGCAATTATCAAATCACCAATATTTAAAGATATCACCGAATCTGAAATATCAGAAATGACCGCAGCCGGATTTCTGCGTGCCAGAAAATTCCGCAAAAATTCGTTTATATATCATGTAACAGACAGCGTTCACGAAATTGGAATTGTTGCATCTGGTCAGGTAACTATTGAATATATAGATTTGTGGGGCAACAAAGCTATTATGAGCAATATTTCTCCGGGACATGTATTCGCTGAAACATATGCTCTGACTGGCGAACCGCTCATGGTAGATGCGGTCGCTTCTGAAACAAGTGTGATTCTTTTTCTTGATATGGATAAATTGATGAGTTCACAATTTGAAAATACGCACTGCAAAGATACAATCCTTAACAATCTACTGCACATTTCCATTCAGAAGAATCTCACCCTGTCTAACCGGATATTCTGCACATCACCTAAGACAATCCGAGAAAGGCTTCTTATATATCTGTCCAATGAGTCAAGAAAAGCTGGCAGTCAGGAATTCGTAATTCCATTCGACCGCCAGCAGCTTGCCGATTATCTTAATGTTGACCGTTCAGCACTTTCCAAGGAACTTGGAAAAATGCGTGATGAAGGGCTTATTGAATTCAGAAAAAATGCATTTCATCTGCACAGCATTTGCTAAGAATTCTGTTCTATAAACCGTTTCACCACTGGTCTTATCGGTGGTGAAATGTTATCCAGTTCAACCTCGGCAATATTAAAAAACTTCAGTTCTTCAATTTCTTCTTCCTGTCTCTTTAATTCTCCATGGTATTTTCTGCACACATATATAATCTCAATATTAGACACTTCATCTCCATTAGGATACACATAATGCACCTCCGGACCGGAATTCACCATAAAAAATTCTATCTCATCTGCAATAAGACCTGTCTCCTCAAACAGCTCTCTTCTTGCACAGTCCTCCACTTTCTCGTCAAGTTCAATAGAACCCCCGGCATATCCCCATTTGTGATTATCTGTACGCTTTCCTAAAAGAATCTGGTTCTTTTCATTCACTATTATTATGCTTGCGGCGCACTGCATCAGTGTCCTGTGTCCTACGAGCTTCCTTAAATCCATTATGTAACTTGGCATTGTTTAATCCTTTCAACAGTAAATTCCAATTTATCCTCTAACTGCCTCTCCACACGAAGAGACATATTCTCTTCTATTCTACAAGACTCTTACTTTTCCATTTTCCACTTTTCCATCTAAGCACCATTCCAACTGCTCTCGCACACTCGTCACCTGCCATGGCAATATATGCCCCTACCGCAAGCAGCCCCATATGTATTCCAAGAAAATATGTTCCACCAACTGCAAACAGATACATAAATATTGCACCCATTATAACAGGGAAAATAGCATCTCCACTTGTTTTTAATGCCTGACCATATACAAGATTTGTCACTCTTCCAAATTCAAGAAATATATCTACTACCAACAGTTTTACTACAAGCTCAATCATCTGTATATCATTCGTAAATATATGAACGATAAAACGTCCGGTAATTGCAAATGTCACAGAAAAGCACGTTGCTGTTACAAGACCATATATCACAGCTTTCCGTGTACCCCTGTCGCATTCCTCATACTTCTTTGCCCCGATTCTCCAGCCCGTCATAATGGCATTTGCCTGTGCAAGCGCAGCTCCCACACAATATGAAAAATTGGCTATCTGCATAGCATACGAACGAGCTGTAACATTCATTCCATCCGTATCCATATGGTTCATAAAACATACTATAAATGTCATTGCTACATTATAAAGTGCTGTTTCGAATGCCGAAGGAAAACCAATTTTAACAATCTGTGCAAGTATCTTTCGTGGTTGTGCGCGCTCAGGACTTTGCTTTGCTTTTATAAGTACAGCTCCCATTGCTGCTACAATAATAAGATTCACAACCTTTGAAAAAACTGTTGCAGCAGCAACTCCCATTACTCCCCAGTTAAACACAAACAAGAATACCGAATTCAATATAATATTAATTACATTACCAACAACTGTCCCTATTAAGGAATGTTTTGTATAACCAAACACTCTTAAATAACTCGAAAAAATTGGAATAAGCGCATTTAAAAAACTTGCACCTCCAACAATTTTAAGGTATGTTTCAGCCGGCTCAAGTAAAGCAGGAGCAATACTCACTATCTTAAGTATCCACCCAGAAAAAGCAGCAAGAATAAAAGACATCAGGATACCTGTCAGTGCATTAAATACAAGTCCAAGCTGCCTGGCCTGATATGCAATTCCAGGTTTTCCAGCTCCAATATTTTGTGACATAACTGCTACCATACCGGATGATATTACCCCGAACATGATAATAAAAACACCTATATATGTATTTGCTGTTCCAACAGCCCCCACAGCCTGATCACTTACTGATGATAACATCAGTGTATCAACCATACCTGAAAGCATATAAAATAAAGTTTCCAGGCATATTGGCACAGATAGCTGTGTCAATGTTTTTCTTTCACCTTCCATACATTCTCCTTAAAATACTAATGTAATATATATTATCAAATTCAGTTTCCGCATGAATCGTCCCACCAGTGTTTACGAACTCTGATAAGGGCAAATACAAGGGCAAAAAATCTGATAACACATTATAACACAAAATGAAAATGACATGGTGATTAACCAGTAGGAAATGTTGCATGATTAATCTGCTGTTTTGGCTGCCTTGATACTTCTTAGGTTGACGGCTAGATACGCATTAGAGATGTCTCCATCCAAATGCTGTTCTAGCAAGTAACTTTTCCCTTGAACCCTTTGTTTATTATATGTGGGGCGCTTTTCGCCCCCAAATAGTGAAAGTGGGGGCACTTTCTGCCCCCGCTGAATTTATTCTTTTCATACTTTTTATCAACATAATCCTATTATTTACTTATCTACATTGGCTGTCATTTTTGAAAGTAAAGTACCCATTTTTATAGGGAATACATAGCACCCCATTGTTTGGATTTTCTGATTGAAACTATGGCAGATTATGTATCTCTTTGAATTAATATGTTTCGCAAGACCATAACCAACTTTTTCTGGAGATGCCTTAAATTCATTAGGCACCGGTAATGGAGAAGCCGATTTTGTTTGTGTAAGGGGTGGATGCATAATATGAAAAGTAATATTATCCTTTGCATATTCAATACGAAGACATTTAGCCAATGCTTCTAAAGCTCCCTTTGTTGAACTATACGGTGAAATATTCATAAAACCTGTTACACCTACACCTGAACTTGTAAAAATGACCTTGCCCTTCTTCTTGGCTGTCATATACGGAATTATGCTCTTAACAAAACGCAATGCGCCAAAATAATTTACATCAAAAACATCTTTATAGGTATCGAAATCTGTTTCAATTTCACTTTTAAAAGTACATTTACATGCATTATGTACAGCAATATCAATAATACCAAACTCTTTAGCAGTTTTATCTACTGCCATTTTTACCTCTTCATTATTTCTCAAGTCAACCTTATAAAAAATAAAATTGCTATTGTACTTATTTTTTAGGATTTCAAGATTTTGAGTTTCAATATCTAGAACGGATACCCTATTTCCATCAGCAAGTAATTTTTTTATCATATAGTAT
>OODL01000305.1_pt1 | contig 62049 bp, 40 predicted proteins | sample 1671181 | NCBI WGS metagenome assembly OODL01 (sample SAMN06348130, study PRJEB24527) | human gut metagenome | biome: human gut; feature: ankylosing spondylitis patient; material: feces | host: Homo sapiens | place: China | collected 2015-10 | reverse complement strand
GTCCTTCGCCTTCTACATGGAATTTCACATAATAGTTGTTCAGACGTTTGATGTTCCCGTTTTTATCGGCTATGGCGGCTACTACGGTTACAAAGTCGGAGCCATCAGCTTTTAAGTCGGTGTTTTCATTGTCAACCCAAAGTAGCACTTTCTCGGGACGCCGGGCCGGTCGTACTTCGTGCGTGGCAACTACTTTTCCATCTATGATGCCTTCGGCCAGTAGGAACACCTCGTCCTGTTTCTTCTTTCTCATAGACATGTTTTTGTCTATCATGAAGTCGTATATATCTTTGAATGTAATAACGGGTGAGGGCATTCCTTCTTTCGTTGCCGGCTTGGTGTAAGTCCATGTCTTGCCACCTTTATTATAAGTAAGCCGCACCTCGTCACAATTGGAGTACACAGTAACGTCTTTGGGTGAGAAGGGAGTCATTTCATGGGCGATGTACACCATCGGTCCTGTTTCGAAAAGACGGTCTTGCTTTTCGGGCGAGCGCTGGGCTTTGAACATATAATAAGCATATTTGGGTTGACGGAATACGTCCATCACACCACCATAGAAGGGATCGGGATGATAGCCGCGCTGGTGGTCGAACGAGTGCCACAAACAGCCGCCGACGTGTTGGCGCGGAGTACGGCAGAGTACATCGTAACAGGTGAAAGGATAACGGGGGGCGGCATAATGCTGTGCCTGGATGAGCATAGCCTGTTCCCCCCAGTTGCGTGCCACACGGCTGGGGGAGTTGTGCGAGTTCCAGTCGTCTACATTATCTCCCCACTCGCGGGTGAAATAGGTTATTTTAGGGTCGAGGCTTTTGATGGCCCAGTCCTTGTCCGCATTGGCCGGATGAGTGAAGAGTACCGGATATACCTCATGTCCCCGTGCTTCGCTGTCGCAACCGGAATAGCAATACGGATAAGGGTATTCTTGATTGACAATATCGAGGGTATTTTTGGCGAAGTCTGCCGGATACCAGGTTTCATTCAGGATAGGTTCCCATAACCATACACAAGGGTGATTGCGGTCACGCCGTACCAGGTTGCGGATATCGCTATAAACCCGTTGTGCAAATTCAGGAGCGTCATTCCAGAATTGCCATCCCGGTGTGTTTACAATGACGAACAGCCCCAGTTCGTCACATGCATCCATAAAGGCGGGGTCTTGAGGGCAGTGAGCATTCCGGATGACTTTCATACCTGTGTCGCGTAGCTTTTTAGCGTCGCGCCAATGAATGCTGTTGGCAACGGCATTGCCTACTACGGCAAAATCCTGATGGCGGTTGGCGCCAATCAGCGGGCTTGGATAAGGTTTGCCGTTCAGCCAGAATCCGTCCTTTCCTTTGAATTCTACGCTGCGGATACCGATACGGCGGCGGTAGCCGTCCACTACATTTCCTTCATTGTCGCGGATACGGACAATCAGGTTATATAACGTAGGCGTTTCAGGGCTCCAAAGCAGAGGAGACTTCAACGTTATTTTATCTTTTGAAGTGACTGCCTTGCCCGGACGTACTTGAATGACATCGTTCAGAAATGCGGCTTGTGTGCCGTCGGGTTGCTGAAGTTCATATTCTACTACTCCTTTGAAGTTCTTTTTACTGTCATTACGTATATGGGCTTTCAGGATTATTTCTGCGGAAGTGTCGGAAACTTTGTCGTATGCCACGAAAAGCCCGCCGCCTGCCATTTCGTTTTCGAAATTGGGATCGGTGATGAAAACCGGACGATGGGCTATTAGCCAGCAGTCACGATAGATGCCGCCAAAATAAGTATAATCCAGTACATCCTGTGCTTTGCCGGGAGGATAACTGGGGTCATTGCTGTTGTCTGCCCATACAGCTATCACATTGTCTGTCCCCCAATTCAGTGCATCGGTGACATCAATGACTACAGGCAGGTAGCCGCCAAAGTGTTCGGTCAATAAATTGCCGTTTACAAAAACTTTGCTTTTTCCCATGATAGCTTCGAAATGCAGGAAAAGTTTTTTGCCTTTCAATTCATTTGCCGGAGTGAAATGTTTGCGGTACCATACCTCACCTTGATAGTTGATACATCCACTGGCCTCAGTCGGTACATATTCGATGCCGTCGGGCAGGGAAACCACTTTCCAGTCCTGGTCATTAAAGTCAGTGGTTTCCGCACCTGTAGCGGTTCCTTTGTGGAATCGCCATGCCGGATTCATGGAATATACTTCACGTCCGGAGTTTGCCAGTTCATAGAAACCGGCAGTAGAAAACTCAGGCTGGTAGGCTGCTTGCATCTCATAGAGAGGAAATAGCAGCAGGGCGATGAGATAAGATAAAAAATGTTGTTTCATAAAGTAGTGTTGTATTATAAGGTTCATATTATTTTTTATATTAAAGTTTCATTCGTTGTTTCTTATGGAATGTTTTTCTGTCGGGCGGTCTGAGAGTTCATCCATGTTCTTGTCTTCCTTATCATTGGAATTTCATAATAATACCACCAGTCGCTGTTGTTGGTTTTGGCGGCAAGATGGTTGTGGTGGTTTTGGTCAGCAATGTAACCGTCAGGTTGTTCCATAAAACGGGTCTGTGAATAGGTCTCTTCCAATTGTTTTCTCATGGTCTGAAAGTCATTGCACACTTCATTTATTTGTTGCAATGCTGTCTGTTTGTCTTGTTCATGTATAGTGATATCATAGTTGTGCAAGGCTAGAATCAGACGGACAGGGAAGTTGAACAAGTGGTTTGTCTGTTCGTATACCTCTAATGTATAGCGGTTGCGTAAAGCATGTTGTTTAGCCTCTTTTATGCCTTGGCATATTTTTTCATATCGTTTTTGTTCCACCTTTGCTTGGGCTATTTTTTGTTGGTAGGTACGGCTCCATGCTCCCGGTGCGTCTGGATCCGGTAGGCTGATTAAAGTAAAATCAGTAGTTCCCCATGCCGGATTGCGCCTTCCCGAATTGACCAGGGCATCATCAAAGAAAAATGCTTCTTGTTCCAGTTCATCCAGAAAAGCCATATGGTTGTCATTTGGATGAAAGCCAAATTCTCGTTGGGCATGTGCGGCTTTGAAGGCTTCGACTGTCCGTGCTGTTGGGTTCCAGCCATATTCTCCCTGTGCGATGTATCCACGCCACACCGTTTCAGAGTGTGGGGAACCATCATCCCATGCTGTGGCCAAAATTCCTTCCAGTTGATTTTGAGCAACTAATTTGCTGAATCCTTTGATATAGCCGGCCAGTGAATTTTCACGCGGTATAAATGGAGAACTGCCACACGAAGCAGCGGTAGCTCCCATTACTTTCAGTCCTTTGTCATGATACCATTGTAAAATGCGTTGATGCCCCGGTTGGGTGGCATCTTTGTAGTTCCATCGCATATACACACATTCTTTGGGGAATAATTTGATGCTTTCATTCAATTTTTTATCGTTCCATTTTGCTGCTATTTCATCCTGGGTTTCATTACTGTTGACCAAATCCCATACACCGCCATATTTTAATGGCATATCATCCCAGAAAATAGGAATGCGGTTGTGAGCTGTTGCGAAATCGCATACTTTTTTCAACCAGATCATTTGTAGTTCAAATGGAGTTTTTCCGGTGGCTTTACAGCGTTGGTCTATGCCTATGGCGGTAATTTCATCTCCTCCTATATGTAAGTATTTGCTGTAAGGCATGGCTTCGATAGCATCCCGGTAAAGGTCGAATTGCAAATCATAGGTACGAGGGTCAGATGGGCAAAACTCCCAGTCGCTGTCGGGGTTTTCACGTAGTTCCCAATGATGTTTTAAAATAAAACCGGCATGTCCCAAACCTTGGACCAAGGGGGTTATTTCAATATTCCGTTCTTTGGCATAGCGGCATAAGGCTTGCATTTCCTGCTTGCTGATGGCATTGGGGGCACCTATTTCGGGGCGTCGGGTATAACGCAGTTTATCTTCCAGCTCCCAAATAACTGCGTTTATTTTGTATCGGGCCAGTTTGTCTATTTCCTGATAATAATACTCCATGCGGTCTAAATGATGTTTTACATCAAAGTGCACGGCCCGATAGGAAATGGCCGGATAATCGATGATTAGCATGGCTGGAATAAGTATGTTGAAATCCCGGCTGTCTTCCATTAATTGTTCTAAAGTTTGGCAACCGTAGAAGATACCTGTCATGGTTCTGGCTGATATACAGACTCCTTTTTCATTAATTTCCATCATGTATCCTTCCGGAGAAGCAGGAACATGCTGGCTGGTGAGTTGGAGCCGGATGGGTTTCCCTTTTCGTAGGCAACGGGGAAGTTTGTTGAGCATATCTCCCAATATGGGGATGGAAGTTGTGTCTGATGACAGAATATAGGATAACTCCCAATAATTGATTCCTTTTCCAGAAGTCAGTTCTATGGATTGTGGTTGTGGAAGCAACTGGAATGTCTTGTCTAATTCTCGAGAAGCAACCTCTTCTATGAATAAGCATAAACAGAGTAATAAAAGAATTTTTTTCATATCACTTCGATGATTAATTTTTTTTCTACTAATTTTGTTCCTTGTACAGTCAGGGTTTCTTTTCCTTTTTCTTCGTCAGATTGTAATAATACTACACATTTTCCCCGAAAGCAACGGCAGTGGGGCTGTTGGTATGGAAACATATCTGTAGGGTTTCCGTTGTCTACCCCCAATAGCCGGAGTGGTCCACTTACGTGGAAACTGAGTTCATTGGAGGCATAAGGACAAGGAATTCCGTTTTTATCTGTTATGTCGATCTCTATGCGTATGATTTCATCCGAACCGGCTTTTACAGAATACTTGTTACTGGCAAGGGCGACAGAATGAGGTGCTTCTGCACTTTGATAACAGTCTGTTGCCACGATTTTTCCTTTTTTTATGCCTCGGGCTTCTATTTTTCCGGGCGAATAAGGAACTAACCATATCAGTTGCTCCCCTGTATAAGGTTTACTGCCCAAAGATACATTATTTATAAATAACTCTACTGCATCACAGTTGGTATAAATGACTACGGGAATTGTTTTTCCTTCTTTTCCCGGATGCGTCCAATGCGGAAGAAGGTGTACCATTGGTTTGTCGGTCCATAAACTTTGGTAGAGGAAATAGGCGTCTTTCGGAATGGCAGCTATGTCGATAATACCGAAATTGCCACATCGTTGAGGCCATTCGGCTTCACCTAAATAGTCAAAACTGCCCCATCGGAATTCTCCCATTAACCAAGGGAAAGAACAGGTGCGTTGCCATGATTTACGGGCGCTGATACGTACAGAAGCATTGTCGTAGGACGATTGATAATAGGGATAATCGGATTCTTCGGGGAAGCATTCTTTTTCCGTCAGGTCAGGTATAGGAAAGACCCGATGTTTAAATTGTTCCCAGTTTATGTTTCCTTTTTCCCAAGGAGCGGGGAAATCCCGTCTTCTCCATTGTGTCTGGCTTCGGTATACGCCACGGGTTTGATAAGTGTGGGGTACCTCTGTAGCAATGGCACAAAGTGTTGGGTAGTTTTTGTGGAAGTGTTCTAGTTCTCCTATTTCTTCTCCATTTCCATTGAAGCCGATAATGTCTAGATAGTTGATTTTTTTTTGATAATCGGTCTTCATACCTCTAGTAGGATCAGTTCCTCCTTGAGTGACAGGGCGGTCAGGGTCCAGTTGGTGAAATAGGCTGACCAGGTTGTGTTGGATTTCGGGGGTAGCTCCCGTTACTTCGTTGCCGATACTCCACATAATGATAGAGGGATGGTTGCGGTCTCGTTTTATGAAATCAGTCATATCTTTTTGCCACCATTCATCAAAGTAATTTCCATAGTCATCGGCGGCTTTAGGTTGATTCCATCCGTCCAATCCTTCGTTTAGTACCATGATTCCCATCGTATCGCATAAATTATAGAAAGCAGGAGAGAAGGGATTATGACTGGTGCGTATCGCATTACATCCCATATCTTTCAATAATTTGAGACGATAATGAAGTAGGTCGTCGGGTACGGCGGCTCCTACAGCACCGGCTGTATGATGATCGCATACTCCTTTTATCTTTAGTGATTTGCCATTGAGCAGGAATCCGCTGACCGGGTTGAATTCTAATTGACGGAAGCCTACAGGTAATCTACATTCATCTAGTATCTTGTTATCTCTTGTCAGTTGGCATATAAGTGTATAGACGTTAGGAGAATCAGGCGACCATAATAATGGTTTCCTGATGCTCCCTGACAGGAAGCAAAGAGAATCTGCAGATGGGACAAATATTTTTTCAGAAGTATCGGCTATGCTACCGTTGGGAGCTTGTAGATATGTTTTTACTTTGATTGGCTTTTTCTCCTGTGTCTCAATTTCTATAGATAGGGTGTAGGTGGCAGATTGCTTATTTTGTAGCTTGGATCTGAAATGGATTCCGGAATAAGGAATGTGGGTGGGGTTACTGACCAGCAGGTATACAGGACGATATATTCCTGATCCTGTATACCAACGTCCGGTTAATGCTTTGCTGTGATCTACTTTTACAGCGATTTGGTTCTTGCCTTCTTGCAAATATGGAGTTAAATCATATACAAAGCTGATATACCCATTAGGGCGTTTGCCCAGCCAATGACCGTTTATCCATACTTCGCTGTTCAGATATACACCCTCAAATAGGATTTGTACTTTTTTATTTTTCCATTTGGAAGGAATGGTAAAAGTTTTTCGATACCAGCTTATTCCGGCAGGCAGGAAACCGCTTTGCCAGTCGGTTCCGTTTTCAAATTGTTTATAAGTGCCTTCTATGCTCCAGTCATGAGGAATGTTCAATATGCGCCATTGAGAATCGTTATATGAGGAAGAAGAGGCTCCTTTGCCTGCATCTCCTAGATGGAATTTCCAGCTTTTACAGAAATTTATGGTTTCTCCGGCAAAAGATGCCAATAAGAAAAATTGTATGCAAACAAATAAAAGGATACGTTTCATGGTTAGTGTGAAGAGAAAGAGAGGCTGAATGTTGCTTGAAGAACAATCAGCCCCAGAACTAATTTACTGATGTTATATATAAGCTAATACCTGTTGATTTACCATCCTTCACTAGGCGTACAAAGTGGATTGGTGTCAAGTTCTTTGGCTGGTATCGGGAAGTAGTTGAACTTATTGATATTACCGGATTTGCCAGTCTGATAGTTTTTATAGCGGGTATCATCACAAGTTTTTAATGTCTGCTCTAACAATCCCCATCTGCGTAAATCGTAGAAACGTTCGCCTTCCACAAAGAATTCAATGGCGCGTTGGTGTACCAGATCTTCAAAAACCCCTTCTTTGGTTATTGGGCCGCTATAGTCATTCAGGTTGGCGCGTCGGCGGATTTGATTAATATATCCGATAGATGTGTCTAAAGCCCCTTTGTTCATATAGGCTTCTGCCAGCATCAATAATACATCGGCATAGCGGATGGCTCTTTCATTGATGAATGACTTGGGAGGTGCCGGTTCATCTTTTTGAGTCTTCCAGTTCTGATATTTCAAAATCCAGTATGTTTTCCACTTGTCTTGTGCAAAAACTTCCCGGAAAGGTCTTTGGTAGTAAGTGCATCCTTCATAGTCCCATGCCACAGAACAGCGGGCACGATAATCAAAATTGCCGTTTTTGTCTTTTTCCTTCCAGAAGATATCCATAATTTGCTGGGTAGGATTTGCTTCATACCATCCTCCGACTTCAGCAGCTGCATATTCTTTAGGGCGGGTATTGGATTGGGTGGAATTGATATTTTCTCCATCTCCCCAAAGATCTGTTCCACCCACATCTTCTATCAATAACTCGAAAATACTTTCGGCATTGTTTTCATGAGTGTCATCAAAATTCCAATTAAAGTCCTCTACTAGTTTGTAGGTGTAAGGATTCTGCGTCAGAGGCTCGAGGACGTTTATCGCTTCTTGCCAATTTTCTTCATAGACATATATTTTACCCAAAGCGGCATAAGCGGCTCCTTGTGTAGGCTTTCCTATTTTATTCGTTATGGGCAATAGGGAAGCAGCGGTTTTTAAATCTTCTTTGGCTTGTGCCCATATATCAGCTTGTGATGATTTAGCTAAAGGGAAAGTCGAGGGAGATTGGGAGGCTGTCAGGCGGAGAGGGGCGTCTTTAAACTCTTTGGCTAACTGGAATAAATAGAAGCCACGTATGAAAAGACATTCTCCTTTTACCGAATTTTGAAAATCGGTAGAAAATTGTTCTTTCTTTTCTTCCAGTTTTTGCATAATGGAGTTGGTACGGTACAAGGCATTGTAAAATTGATAGAACATGCCTTGTGTCAGTGAGTTTGTATTACTATTAGTAAAACGGTTTACTGTATATACATCCGAAATATCGTTGCGGAAGTCGACTTCATCGGCTCGGGCTATTCTCAGCATTACACCGCGAGTTCCATAATAACCGCCGTTTAGGGCATTCTTCAGTGGAGTATAGCAAGAGGTCAAGGCCAGATTGAAATCGGTTTCATCTTTCCAAAAAGTATCTTCTGTTGCTTGGTTGGGATTGGCCTGGTTTAATTGATCTTCGCAGGAACTGAATAGCATGCCTGAAATCAATATGGTCAATGTCGTTTTAATATATGTTTTCATAAGATGTTTATTTTTAGAATGTTACATTTAGTCCTAACATGAAAGTACGGTTAGTCGGGTAAATAAAATTATCAAATCCCCGATAATTGGCATTGTCTGCATTGACATCCGGTGAATATCCGCTGTAACTGGTGATAGTAAATAAGTTTTCAGCGTTAATATACACACGGGCATGCTGTATGGCACCTTTAAACCATGTCTGAGGAAATGTATAACCTAATTGAACACTGCGGAGACGCAAATAAGAACCATTTTCAAGATAACGGTCGGATTCTGCACGGGTATTACGGTTAGGATCATCCCATGTCAGGCGTGGATGGGAGGCATTTTTGTTTTCAGGAGTCCAATAATCCAGGCAACTTGCCAGAAAATTGGAACCTTTGGTTACATCTTCTAATGTCTGACGGGTTGCATTATAAATTTTATTTCCTAACACTCCTTGCAGTCCGATTGATAAGTCGAAATTTTTGTATCTCATATTACCATTCAGCGCGAAAGTAAAATCGGGAAAAGGACTGCCTTGAAATACACGGTCGTCGTCATTGATAACGCCATCGTTGTTGGCATCTACAAATTTTATATCACCCGGTTCGGCGGCTGGTTGTATTTTTTTACCGTCTTTGGCATATGCGTCTACTTCTTCCTGACTATTGAAATATCCGGCTGTAGAGATAAGCCAATAACCTCCAATAGGATATCCGGCTTTGGTTTCACTGGTAGTGATGTTTTGGTTGGTAGAACCGCCTTTGATAGATCCGCTTTCACTTCCCATGGCTATTACTTTGTTTTTATTGAAAGACCCAATTAAGTTGATGCCATACGAAATATCCGGATTGGGTTGGTCCATCCATCCTAAATTGAATTCAAAGCCATTGTTACGTATCTTGCCCGCATTGCGTATAGGGTCATTGGCACCACCGGAAGAGATAGGAATAGGAACGGTCAGCAAGATATCTTTTGTATTTTTCACATAATAGTCTGCTGTTAAGCTTAGTCGGTTATTAAAAGCCATAAAATCAATGCCGACATTAGTCATAGCGGTTTCTTCCCATTTTATATCCGGATTGGCAAAATTTTTAGGAAATGCTCCTTGAAGCAGACCACCGTTGCCATCGGGATAATTGATGCCGGTAGTGATGGTGGAGGAATATTGATAGTTATCGATTTCTTGATTTCCTAAAACGCCATATCCGCCACGAAGCTTTAGCTGATCAAGCCAATGCACGTTTTCCATGAACTTTTCTTCGGCCACATTCCATCCTAATGAAAAAGAGGGGAAGTAACCATATCGATTGTTCTTACCGAATTTGGAGGAACCGTCCCGGCGGATAGTGGCGGTGAATAAGTATTTATTTTGGTAGGAATAGAATACGCGTCCGAGAATAGAGGTAAGGACACTTCTCCATGAATTGCCTTCGTTGCTGCGATTGGTTGTGGCTGCATCTATTTCTTCTAATCCCTGGGGTAATCCTTCACCATAGGCTTGTATGTGGCGGAATCTGCTGTCTTGATAGGTATAACCTGCCAATGCTGAAATTTTATGCTCTCCGAACGTACGGTCGAAAGTTAATAAATTTTCAACAAGTATATTACGTCTCCTTCTTTGTCTTTCTGTTAATTGGGTGATGCTGTTGGTCGCTAATCCAAAATCATATTTATTGAGATAATTCTTATATCTTTCGAAAGAAAAGTCTGGAGTTAAATTCAGTTTGTATTTTAGTCCTTTAAAAAGTTCAATTTGTGCATACAAGTTAGCGAATATTTTTACATTTTCGTTATAACGGTCCATGATGTTGTCATCAATAATGGCCAATGGGTGAGGAATGTTTACCACATCACCATATGTGCCACCATATCCACCTTCACGAGTATCATCATATTTTTCCAAAGTAGGAACACTTTGCAGAATGGTGCCAATCATGCCGCCTCGAAGTTCCTGGTGAAGGGGCTTGTCATGACTGAATGAAATAATGAGATTTGTTCCAGCAGAGAATATCCCTCTTTTATAATCATTCTTGGATTGGATATTATACCGTTGGTAATTGGTACCTTTTACAATACCGTCTTGGTTGAAATAACCTAAGCCAGTGTAATAAGTGGAATATTTTCCACCACCTTTTACAGACAAATTGTAGTTTTGCATCAGTGCGGGGCGAAACATGATGTCTTGCCAGTCATTGTCTGGTTTGTTAGCCAGATCGGTAGCCATGTCTAATGCCGGTTTGCCGATAGCTTGACGGGCTATAGTGGTAACTTCTGCCCATCCTTTGGCATCTAGCATATCAAGAAATTTGCTGGCAGTTGATATACCTAAGTTGACAGATAAATCAATGATAGGTTTTCCTTCTGTGTTACTTCCTTCTTTGGTAGTGACAATGATAACACCGTTGGCTGCACGGGAACCGTAGATAGCTGCGGATGAGGCATCTTTCAATACGTCAATGCTGGCAATATCATTGGGGTTGATATGATCAATACTGTTCATATACATGCCATCGACAATGTAAAGAGGGGAGGCGTTGTTTAGCGTACCAATACCGCGGACCATGATACGGGTTCCCGAACCTGGGGCACCACCTTGAGATACGATGTCTACCCCTGCAATTTTGCCTTGCAGCGCCTGGCCGATGTTGGCGTTACTTTGTGTATTTAGTTTTTCTGTGTTAATGTTTGCAACAGATCCTGTCAAGTCTGCTTTTTTCTGTACACCGTATCCAATGACTACCACTTCATCAAGAGTTTTTGTATCTTCTTTTAATAGAAAACGGATACTTTTTTGGTTGTTGATAACCGTTTCTTGTGTGAGGTAACCAATGTAGGAAACTTCGATAACAGATTGTGGCTCGGCTTCAATACTGAAGTTGCCATCTATATCTGTGATTGTACCTGTTGTGGTTCCCTTTATACGGATGTTGGCTCCGATAATGGGTTCTCCGCTGACATCTGTTACCGTTCCCGTTACTGTTTTAGCTTGTTGTTGAGCATGCAAGTCTTTAATAGCTTCTGTAGTTAAAATAATGTGTGTACCTTCCAGTTCATAGTTGATACCGGTCCCTGACAGAATTTTGTCCAGTACTTGTGCTACGGCTTCATTTTTGACCTTTACGGAAGTAATTTTGTTAATATCTACTTGGTTATTGTAGATAAAAAGATAATCAGTTTGGTTTTCAATTTCATTCAGGATCTTATCCAGTTTAACATTATTCATACGTATGCTGACTTTTGCATTTTGAGAATGGGCATTCCCAGCATACGAACAGAACACACAGACCATCAATAGGAAAGTGGAAATTCTCATAATTCTAAAGATTTGTTTAAATCGGGGATTTTTGAAGCAATATCTCCCCGACAAAGTGTTATTTTTCATACCTTTGCGTTGATTTAAATAGATTTTTTTACTTGAAAAATTGTTTTGAGTCTATGCCGGTAAGTGCGGCAACACTTATCGGCATTTTTCTTTTTAAGGTTAACTTGAGCTTTTCTTCATAGGCTTGTTGTTTTTAGGTTAGTATTGTCTGGTCAATTGATGTAAATAATTTCTTCATCGTTGGCTCTTTCATATTTAAAATGGATATCCCTTTGCAGCACTCTTAATGCATAATCAATACCGTCTGCTTGACGGAACTTGCCATTATAGGAATATTTCAATACCTTTTTGTTATTGATGATGATCCGGATACCATAATATTTTTCAAAATCTTCCATGATGGTCTGGAAAGGTTCATCTTTAAAACAGATCAAACCTTCTTTCCAGCGGTAAGGAGTGAAATCGTTTACTTTGGTAACTGCCAACTGCCCGTCTTTTACATATGCTTTATGATGAGGCTTCAAGGTTATTGTCTGTTCAGGAAAGTGCTGTGAGGTAACTTTTACACTACCTTTCATTAAAGTTGTTTCAAACGCCGTTTGGTCAGGATAAGCATCTACATCAAACTGTGTACCCAAAACTTCAATGTCATATTTGTCTGTCCGTACAATAAAAGGAGTTTTTTTCTTCTTGGTTACATCAAAATAAGCTTCTCCTTTTAAAAAAACTATTCGTTGCTTTTGGCTGAAAGTGACCGGATATTGTAAAGTGGTACGGGCATTCAGCCATACATTAGTTCCATCTGGTAAAGTAATATTGGTACGTTGTCCTGCCGGAACAGATACTGTATTCATGGCAATGACTTCATTTTCCGATTTATATTCCTGATATAAATAGTTAATGGTAAGCGTCAGTATGATGACGGAAGCTATTTTCAGCCATTGACGAATAATTTTGGGAATTCGTTTGGTGGAAATGCAGTTATTTGTAGTTTGGTCATCATGCACCATGAGGGCATCGAACAATTTACGCTCTTTGTAAAAAATGCGCTTGTTCTCTTCGGATGCTTCCATCCATGCTCTTATGTCCATGCCTTCTTGTATAGAAGTAGTTCCGGCAAAAAAACGATGTAGTTTCTCTTTTTCCATTTTATTGCATTCTTTTATGCTTCTATATAAACAGCACTTCAGAATGGAAAATTCCTAGTGGCATTTCATAAAAAAATAGAGAAAGAGTGGAAAATAATCTTTTAAGTTAGTCTGAAGCATCTTTAATGCCTTGTTTATATGGAAATCTACTCCTTTGGGGGTGATATTCATGAGAACTGCAATTTCCTTATAGGATTTGTTTTCGTATCGGCTCAACATGAAGATAGTACGGGTTTTTTCGGGCATGTCGGTGAGGGTTTGTTGGACGAGTTCTTGAATTTCGGAAATAAAAAGCTCATAAGGTTCGCATGCTTGTAAAGTGGCGATCCGGGTATTCAGTTCCCATTCATAGTAATCTTTTATTTTATCCGAGTATTCTTCATGAATTTGCTGATGACGCAGATAATTCAGGCATTTGTTTTTTATAATTGTTAAGATATAGGCTGGAATATTGGAATCTTCGCTTAAGGATTGCCTGTTTTCCCAATAATACATCATCGCCTCAATAGTAATATCTTCTGCTGTGGTTAAATCTCTGACATAAGTATTGGCGAAGCGTACAAAACGTCTTTGAAACTCCTTGTAGAGTTGGTTAAAAGAGGTAATGTCTTCTTTATAGTGCTTTATCTGGATGGGGTCGGTCATCTTATGCGTTGTTTGATTCATGATTAGTACAAAAATACATTTTTTTTATTAGTACTACAATTTTTCGAATGTGAAACGTATGAATCACCTGTAAAAATATGGAGAGTGTAGGGGGATATGCTTATTTTGTATCAGAAGGTACGCTTTCCGCTGACCCGAAGTTCCTTTTCTTTTTCTTTCTGAAAACATTTTTTTATACGTTTTTCGAGCCCGAAAACGTATACCGTTAATGAATTCAATTATTTTTGTCCGACTTTTGTCCGACTGTTTTAAAAGTAAAGAGGATAAAAGATTGTGATTCAATCATTTATCCTCTTTTTAGTTGCGGAGGCCTGACTCGAACAGACGACCTTTGGGTTATGAGCCCAACGAGCTACCAACTGCTCCACTCCGCGATGTTGTGTTTTGATTACGGGTGCAAAGGTACGGCTTTTTTTCTAATCTCCAAATTATTTCTGCATCTTTTTCTCAAATAAAATAATCTTTTTATCTAATGTGTTGATATATAGAGTGTATGTAATATGTTAATTAACATTTACTTTAAGATTATACTTTATTTGTTTGTGTGGTACAAAGAAAAAATGTAATTTTGCTCACATATATATGTAATGTGCAATTGAACTTATATGGCAGTATCAAAGACTAGGGCTAAATTGGTAGACGTCGCCCGTCAGCTTTTTGCGAAGAATGGGGTGGATGATACGACAATGAATGATATAGCGGTGGCTTCCAAGAAAGGAAGACGCACGCTCTATACGTATTTCAAGAGCAAAGAAGACATTTATATGGCAGTGGTGGAGTCGGAGTTAGAGATGCTGTCGGGTGCTATGGAGAAAGTGGCTGAACAGGATATCGCTCCTGATACGAAAATACTGCGGCTGATAGAAACACATCTGGACTCTATCAAGATGGTGGTGTTCAGGAACGGAACTTTGCGTGCCGGTTTTTTCCGTGATATATGGAGAGTGGAGGCAGTGCGGAAGAATTTTGACCGAACGGAGACAAAGCTGTTCAGGCAGGTGTTGACGGAAGGAAAGGAAAAGGGAATCTTTGATATAGACAATGTGAATATCGTGGCGGATATTGTGCACTATTGCGTGAAGGGAATTGAAGCGCCTTATATACGTGGTCAGATAGGTGAGGAGCTGGACGATGAAACAGGATGGGCATACGTGGCAAAAATTGTGTATGGCGCATTGGGACGCAAAGAACAGAATAAGGAATAAAATTAACTTTATAATTATAAAATCAAAAATTATGGGATTATTAACAGGAAAGACTGCGATTGTGACAGGTGCCGCTCGTGGTATTGGTAAGGCGATTGCATTGAAGTTTGCTGCCGAAGGAGCAAATATCGCTTTTACAGACTTGGTAATTGATGAAAACGGTCAGAATACAGAAAAAGAAATTGCTGCGTTGGGTGTAAAGGTGAAAGGTTATGCTTCTAATGCTGCGAATTTTGAGGATACTGAGAAAGTGGTTAATCAGATTAAGGATGATTTTGGTTCTGTTGATATTCTGGTAAACAATGCAGGGATCACGAAAGATGGCTTGATGATGCGTATGAGTGAGGCACAGTGGGATGCGGTAATCGCTGTGAACTTGAAGTCTGCCTTTAACTTTATCCACGCATGCACTCCTATCATGATGCGTCAGAAGAGTGGGAGCATTATTAACATGGCTTCTGTAGTGGGTGTTCACGGAAATGCCGGTCAATGTAACTATTCTGCTTCAAAAGCCGGTATGATCGGCTTGGCTAAATCCATCGCTCAGGAATTGGGTTCTCGCGGTATCCGTGCCAATGCCATCGCTCCGGGATTCATCATTACGGATATGACAGCCAAATTGTCTGACGAAGTAAAAGCTGAGTGGGCTAAGAAGATTCCTTTGCGTCGTGGAGGTACTCCTGAAGATGTGGCGGATGTGGCTACTTTCTTGGCTTCTGATATGTCTTCGTATGTATCAGGACAGGTTATCCAGGTTGACGGCGGTATGAACATGTAATATGATAGTTGTTTACGAGGATAATCATATTATTGTAGTCAATAAGACTTCTTCTGAAATCGTTCAGGGAGACAAGACCGGTGATACTCCTTTGTCGGAGATGGTGAAACAATACCTGAAAGAGAAATATAATAAGCCGGGCAATGTTTTCATTGGGGTGACCCACCGCTTGGATCGTCCCGTCAGCGGATTGGTGGTGTTTGCCAAAACGAGCAAGGCATTGCCCAGACTGAATGAGATGTTCCGTAATGGTGAGGTGAAAAAGACCTATTGGGCGATAGTGAAAGAGTGCCCCAAGGAAACGGAGGGTGAGCTGGTACACTATCTGGTACGTAACGAGAAACAGAATAAGTCTTATGCATACGATAAGGAAGTAAAAAATTCCAAGAAAGCTGTACTGCATTATAAGCTTATCGGCCATTCTCAGAATTATTATTTATTGGAGGTGGATCTGAAAACCGGAAGGCATCATCAGATTCGTTGCCAGTTGGCCAAGATGGGATGTCCCATTAAAGGTGATTTGAAATATGGCTTTCCACGTTCCAATCCGGATGGCAGTATTTGCCTGCATGCTCGGACGGTACAGTTCGTTCACCCTGTGTCGAAGGAAATGATCCAGTTGACTGCACCGGTACCCGAAGGTAATTTGTGGAACGGCTTTGAGATGGATTAAAGATAGAATACAAAAAGGGAATGCTTCACAGCATTCCCTTTTCTTACTTTTAGGCATCTTTCATTTACTTCAACACTTCTCCGCTTTCGCTGAAAAGTACAGTGCTTTCAGTTCCCTCTTCATCAGTTAAAACAACCTTGTAAGTTTTAGTTCCATCTTCGTTCGCTTCTACGGCAGCTTCTTTGATAGTAGATTCTGCATAGTTCTTTGTGATAGCTTCCTGCACGGCAGCCGGAAGGTCTTTCACTTCAATAGGGGTAAAATCATTTATCATAGTTACGGTCACAGAGTCCACCATAAAGTTGTCGGCGAATGCTGCTGATGTTCCTAATCCCATTACCAATGCTGCTGCAACAAATAACTTTTTCATAATTGTAGGTTTTTACTGTTAATACTATGTTGTTTAGTTTTCTCTGATAACAGAAAAACAATATCTGTGCCAGAAAACGGGATTATTCTTTAAGATGTTGATATTTAGTAAATTGTCTTCGATTGGGATGAAAGGAAGATGGGAATAAGTGTGGAATATGGGGAATATCTTGTGGAATTATTCCACATGGCCGATGGGGGAATGGGGTATATACTGTAAGGTTGTGCCCTACTGGAACAGCAGGGGTAACAGCCTTACGGTACAGTAGATTCTTGTTGGTAAAGTTATTGAATATCGTACAGCTTCAATTTGTTATATAAAGTCTTCCGGTCTATGCCTAATAAGATGGCGGCTTTACTTTTATTATTTCCTGTCTGCTTCAATGCCTCAAGGATACGTTTCTTTTCTGCCGCTTCATCATGCAGGCTGAATGTCTGCGGACCGGCGGACCTTATAGGTTCCTGCAGCTCATAACCTAATTCGGCAAGGGTGATGAAGTTGCTCTGTGCCAATAGGGTGGCACGTTTTACTATATTTTTCAATTGCCGGAGGTTTCCGGGCCATGAATACGTTTGTAAAGCTTGGCTGGCAGCGGTATCAAACCCTATCAGCTGACGGTCCAGTTCCCTGTTTGCCTGATCCAAAAAGAAATTGGCGAATAGCAGGATATCTTCTTGCCGCTCTTTTAATGCCGGCATACGAAGGGTGAATTCATTGATGCGGTGGTAAAGATCTTCGCGGAAGTTTCCTTTTTCAATGGCCTGTTGCAGGTTCTCATTGGTAGCACTGACCAGTCGCACGTCTACCTCTATTTCTTTATTGGAGCCGACCGGACGGATACGTCTTTCCTGCAAGGCACGGAGCAACTGTATCTGTACTTCATAACTTAAGTTGCCTATTTCATCCAGAAACAAAGTACCTCCGTTGGCTTCTACGAATGCTCCTGTTTTGTCGTTTAACGCCCCTGTGAAGGAGCCTTTGACATGACCGAAAAATTCGGAAGCCGCCAGCTCTTTGGGGATAGAACCGCAGTCTATGGCAATGAATGGCTTGTCGGCCCGTTTGCTTAGCTGATGAATACGGTGCGCCACATACTCTTTACCTGTTCCGCTAGCACCGTTTATCAGCACGGACATGGGGGTGGGGGCTACCAGACCTACATAATTGTAGAGTTGGCGCGCTGCCTCGCTTTCCCCCTCCAGAAAATTAGAGGGAGGAACGGTTGCACTGTGGGGAACGGCTTTGTTCTTAGATGCTTTGGGCGCGACTGTGTTCTTTTCTATTCCTACCGGTGTGGGTAAAGCTTTGTTTTGCAATGCCTCATTAATTTTCTTCAGCAACTCATCCGGTTGTATCGGCTTTGAAATGTAATCACTGGCTCCATGTTTTATAGCCTGTACAGCGCTTTGGATGTCAGCATAGCCTGTCATGATGATGAGTGGGATGTTATATTTCTGTTCTTTCATCCATGAAAGCAAGAAGATACCATCTTGATCAGGCAGGCGCAGATCAGACAAAACAAGATCGTATGGTTGTGCATCCAGTTGTTTGCGTGCGCGCGCATTACTGCTTGCTGTATCAACCGAAAATCCTTTTTTACCCAGCCAAGTTTTCAACATGGTGGCAAAAGTCAAGTCATCTTCTACTATCAGAATGGAATGTGGCATCTTTATGTGGTTTTTATTCGTGCAAAAATAAGCTTTTTTCACGGTGTACCGAAACACGGACTCTATTTCTAATACCTTTTAACTTAACAGGGCTTAATTCTTCATGCTTCATTCGGTATTTCGATCTGCTTTTTTGCTTCGTCAATTACTTTTTCTATTTCTTCTATTATAAAGTTTGTTTTCTCTATCGCTTCTTCACCGATTTCGGTTGTCCCTCGTCTTTGTTCCATCCATGTCAGTGCAGGAATGCAACGGGTAGCTCCCAGCATGGTGAACAGTGGCAACAGTTTATGAGCTATTGCCGTGATGTCTTCCATATTCTTTTTCGCCAATGCTTCTTCCATACACTCTCGGTTCTTTTTTGTTTCGCTGATGAAGGTACGGAGTATTTCTGCGGCTGCTTCCGGATCATCTTCCGAGAAGGCGGTCAGGGCGGAGAAATCCAACGTTTCTTGTTGGGGATGGTTTTCTTTGGCCGGTGCTATATGGGGAGTCGGATTTCCTGTGGCGGGTACATCCTTTCCTGTGACCTGGAAGATGGCTGTAAACAATTCGTTTATGGTGAAAGGTTTGTGCAGGCAACCGGCAAAGCCATGTGAACAGAAATAATTTTCGTCCATATCGCTACGGGCGGTCAGGGCGATCACCGGCAGGGTTTGCACCCATGATGTGTCCAGCGTGCGGATGGCTTTCAATAAGTCGAATCCGTTCATGGCAGGCATTTGTATGTCCGTGAGTAAGACGTCGAAGCGCTTTTCTTTCAATTGGTTGAGGAGCTCTTCGGGATGATGGCAGCAGGTCACAGTCACTCCGGGGCGTTCCAGCATGGCGGTGGTAAGCTGTAACTGTATGCGGTCGTCGTCAATTAAAATCAGGTGAATCGGCTCACTGTCTTCGCGTGGAGTGTCTGTTTGCCGGATCCCGGTTGCGTCAGGGGAAGCAGGAGTATGTTCTGCTCCCGGTCCGGAAAGATTTTCATCCGGATGGGAAGGACCCTCAGGCAAAGGCAGATATACATGGAAGCAGCTGCCTTTGTCTTGTTCGCTTTCTATCTTGATATCCCCTTCGAGCAGAAGCACCAGTTTACGGGTGATGGCCAGTCCCAAGCCGAATCCTTCTTGTCCTTGTGCATTATGGAGCCGGGTGAATTCCTGAAAGATACGTTGTTGCTCTTCTTGGCTGATACCGCATCCTGTGTCACTGATACTGAAATGCAATTGGCCGTTTTCCAATGCTGCCCGCAGGGTGATGCCTCCTTCTTTAGTGAATTTCAGTGCATTGGATAGCAGATTCTCCGCTATTTGGCGGATACGGAACGGGTCTCCTATGTATACGCGGTTCAATGATTCGTTGCAATGATAGTTCAGTTCCAGCTGTTTGGAGTCTGCCATAGGTTTGAAGCTAATATAAATGGTGTCGAACAGTTGGTGGGGGTTGAACGATACCTGGTTGACGTCCATTTTATGTGCATCCAGCCGGTGGTAATCCAGCAGGGATTTGACCAGGCTGAGCAGGTGATTGGCTGAACTCTGCATATTGTTCAGATAGAAACGCTGGCGTTCTTCGGTAGTGATCCGCTCCAGCAGGTCGGTATAGCCCAAGATGGAACCCACGGGAGCTTTGATATCGTGGGTGATGGTCAGCATTAGTTTTTCACGCGCCGCCAATAAGTCTTCGGCGCGACGTTTGGCTTTTTCCAGTTCTCGGCGGTAGTGGTTGCTGCGAGTGATGTCTCTCCATATCAGGACCAGAAAGAAAATAGCCAGAACCACAGCGACAATGGCGATTCCCGCCACTGTGCGGATAGAGCTTTGGCGAATATATTCCTCTTGTATATGTTTGTTTTGGGCCAAAGCTTGCTCTTCTTCCTCTATAGTACTTAATAGCTGATTGACTTTCTGACTTAGTTTCAAGCCGCTGAGGCGCAGGGACTGGGTGCGGCGATTGACCATTTCCATACGTTCTTGTTGGGTATCGGTTACTCGGCTCTGTATGTTTTTCAACATGGTGACCACAGTATCTGCCGGACTGTATGCCTCGGTCAGCGTATCGGTATATTCTTCCTGAATCACATTGTTGACCTGTGTGGAATCTGCTTTTCCGGGCGAGAACACTTCTCCCAAACGTTTGAAGAAGCTTTTGGGCTTTTTACGAATAATATAAGAATTGGTGTGTGTGATTACTTTTTTTCGTACATGGGGAAGGCTGAGCAAGGAATCTTGCTGGGCGATCAGTTCGTCTATATGCTGTTTGTAAAGTATATCTGTCCCACCGTCCTGAATTGCTTTCAGCAGGTTGCGCATATTCCGTTCTTTATCCATGAAAAGCATTCCTACGGTATCCAGTCGCGCCAGTTGTATGCTGTCTGTCAGCAACGTGCGTAGGGAGTCAAGTGCCGTGGTGGCTTGTTTCATGGCTCGTTGGTATCGGTAGTATTGTTCTATTTGTCCCGTACTGAGCGATTGTCCGATGACTTCCGCCTGATAGAGCTGGCTGATAATTTGGTTGGTGACATGGCGCCGTTGGCTCAGGATGGCTTCATCATCACCGGTTCCGGACAGTGACTTCATTTCTTGATAGATATATCCGATAGATATAAAGAGCAGTGCAGTCAGCAGAATATAGCCGAATGCAACTTTCAGCTTGGTGGAACGGTTGGGCAGGCTCATGGTGGTTTTATTTTTATTTCGTATCACGGTTAAAGCGCAGGTAATAGAGTATTCCGGCTGTAGTCAGTCCGAAAGGAAATGCCATCCATATTCCTATGATTCCCCAATCCATGATGAAACCGAAAAAATAGCCGGCAGGCAGGGAGATAAGGAAATAGGCGATGAATGCGATATACATCATGGGTTTCACATCTGCGATTCCACGAAGGGCATTGGCGAAATTTATCTGTAATCCATCACCAAACTGGTAGATGATGAACGGAATGATAAGTTGTGCTACCATTACGCTGACCGCCGGACTGTCGCTGAACCATCCTCCCAGTTCGTTACGCAGCAGGAAGATGGGCAGGGCGCCTATCAGTGCGATGAGCAGCATGATATGGAATCCGGCGTATGCAGAGCGCCTGACGTTCATCCGGTCATTCTGTCCGCGGAAGTTGCTAACCCGCACGGCAACGGCTGCTCCCATGCCATAATACATCATAAAGCAGATTTGGGAAATGGCGAGCATCACTTGGTGGGCCGCCAGAGCAGTAGTCCCGATCCATCCCACCATAATGGCACTGAGACTGAACGAAGCAGTTTCCATTCCCATCTGCATGGCAATGGGCCATCCCAGTTTGTTCAGGTGCAGGAAGTCTGCCCGGTTGAGCGTATTGTGTAGAAATCCTTCTTTATAAATATGATAACGTCGGGTACAGAAAAAAATGACGGCGAACACGACCACCATCATGATACGGGAGGCCAATGTGGAAATTCCCGCTCCCAGCAATCCCATTTCGGGCATTCCCAGTTTACCGTAAATCAGAATGTAGTTGCCGATAATGTTCATTACATTTCCTGTCAATAAGATCCACATGGAAACGCGGGTATCGGTTATGCCGTCGGCAAATTGCTTGAAACCGTTGAAAAGCAGTACAAACAACAAGGATATCAGCAAAACGATGAAGTAGGGACGCATTAAAGGCAGCAGTTCTTCGGGTTGCCCCAGTCGGTGGATATTCAGATAAAGTATCCACATGATGAGTGTGAGCAATACGGCCAGCAGTGTGTTGGCAAACAGGCTGTTCTTCAGCATTCGTCCCACTACATGGGTTTCTCCCCGTCCGAACAGACTCCCTACGATAGGAGTCAGCCCGTATGAGAATCCGGTAGCGAAAATAATGGCCAAAGTAAACATATTGTTGACAAAACTGGCGGCGGCTAATTCATTCGTGCTGTGATGGCCTATCATCAATGTATCGGCAAAACCCAAAATGATGACACCTATCTGGCCGATAACGATAGGGATACCTAAAGTGAAAAGTGCTTTGTAATGTTGCATGGTTAATAAATTGCTAATGTGCCAATATGCTAATTTGCCAACTGGCTGTGCTGTGTTCCGCATGGCGCAGCCAGTTGGCAAATTAGCATATTATCAGGTCGGCAAATTACTTTTATAGTAGAGTGTGGAACAATTTTCTCGCACAAATGTTTTTTGTGCAGCTTCTTTTATCTGGCCGGCAGTGACCGAGCGATATTTGTTTACTTCATTGTTAATATCTTCCGCTTTGCCGGTCAGTTCAAAATAAGCCAGATTGGTAGCCACATTCAGGTAATTCAGGTTATTGAATATCTGTTCGCTTTCATAGCGGTTCTTTACTTTTTCCAGCTCGTCTTCATCCACACTTTCTTCTGTCAATGCCTTCAGTTCCTGCCATACGGCAGCTTCGGCAGCTTCCAGCGTGACGCCTGGGGCGGGTTTGCCGGTGATATGGAACAATCCCTCGTCAATGCTGCCCGATATATAGGCGTCGATACTGTTGAATACCTGTTTCTCTTGTACCAGATGCTGCACCAGACGGCAGGAACGTCCGCTGCTCAGCAAGTCGCTTAGCATATCAAAAGCATAGTAGTCGGGATGGCGTCGTTCACAGATATGGAATGCCATAAAGAGCGCGTCTACAGGCACGTTCCGCTCTACTGTCAGTCGGCGTTCCTCCGTTTGCCGGGGTTCTGCCGGCAGTGAGCGGGGGGCTACGTTGCGGCGCGGGATAGGGCCGAACCACTTTTCAGCCAATGTCACTGTCTCTTCAAAAGTAATATGTCCCGTTACAGCCAGAATGGCGTTGTCCGGTGCATAATATTTAAAGAAAAAGGCTTTCACCTCTTCAAGGGTGGCATTGGCTATGTGGCTGATTTCTTTGCCGATGGTAGGCCACTGGTACGGATGCACCTTATAAGCTAGGGCGCGTAGCAGATGTGAGGCGTCTCCGTATGGCTGGTTCAGGTTCCGCTGTTTGAACTCTTCGATTACCACTTGCCGTTGCACTTCCAGACTGCGCGGGTTAAAGTCGAGGGATAACATACGGTCACTCTCCAGCCAGAATCCGGTTTCCACATTCTGACGAGGGAGGGTGATGTAATAATTGGTTATGTCATTATTTGTCCATGCGTTGTTTTCGCCTCCGGCATTTTGTACCGGAGTGTCATAGTCGGGCACATGGACGGAGCCTCCGAACATCAGGTGCTCAAACAGATGGGCGAATCCGGTATGATCAGGATCTTCATCGCGTGCGCCCACATCGTACAGTAGGTTCAATGCCACCATCTGAGTCGTATTGTCCTCATTGTGTATCACACGCAGCCCGTTGGACAAGGTGTATCGGTTAATGTTAATCATCTGAGTCGCAAATTACTGAATACTTGCCTTGAGAATCCGGATATTCTCTATAGGGCGGTCTGCGCGGTTCGTTTTTGCTATTTCAATATTGTCCACTACTTCCATACCTTCGGTTACTTCACCGAATACGGTATAAGAACCGTCCAGGTGGGGAGCGCCGCCTATGGTGCTGTATGCTTTGATCTGTTCGGGGGTGAAGCGGAATTTCTCTTCTTTGTCCGCCAGCTCACGGGCTTGGGCTTCCAAGGTGTCCTGTAATTCCAGTAACCCGGCATTGTCTCCTGCCTTGCGCATCTTGTATATTTCCTTCATGTGCTGGCGTGCCAGACTGTCGAACAGAGCCTCTTCACGCTGTTCGTTTATTTTGTTCTCCATGCCCAGCAATTGCGGTTCGGTGAACTTGCGTCCGGTAACAATATAGAACTGGCAACCCGATGAAGCCTTTTCGGGGTTCACATCATCACCCTGGCGTGCTGCCGCCAATACTCCTTTCTTGTGGAAGAATTTCGGATTGAACTCAGCGGGAATGGTGTAACCCACATCACCGCTGCCCAGCATGGCAGTATCCGATGCGTTTTTGCTGTCCGGATCGCCAGCTTGGATCATGAATTGTTTGATAACCCGGTGGAACAATGTACTGTCATATACTCCTTCTTTTACCAGTTTGATAAAGTTATCACGATGTTTCGGCGTTTCATTATACAGGGCCACTGTGATATTTCCCATGGTGGTTTCCAGTTTTACCAAGGTACGCTTTTCATTTTCCATATGATGATTTGTTTGTCTTTTCGAGCCGGCGTTGCATGCAGTCAATGCAATGAAGGCTAGGCATATTAGTAAAATTTTGTTTGAAGTCATGAGCTATTTTTTATTTATCGGACAAAGATAGGAAATAAAATTGAGAGTAAGAGCGGAAAAGCGAAGAAAGGAAGGATAAAAAAAGGGAGAGAGCGGAGGAATACTTCAGATGCAGACGCGGCAGAACCAGGTCTTTTTTTCTCACAAACGTGCGTGTTCTTAATAATTTGTAGAGAAGAAAAATAAATGGGGCAGAGTGAGGAGAAGAGAAGCACCGGAAAGAGAAAAGACGAAGGAAAAAAGATAAAAAGACCGGCGGCAAAACCGGAAGGGGATGATAATACTGGAAAAAGAAAATTAAAAAAGTTTCTGAATAACATGGTTTGCATAAGTCTTGAAATTCGCATTGAATAGTAGTATGGCATCCATCGTTTCAGAGGGAAGTCTTTGATGAAGGATGCCGGATTTATATCATATTGTAATATGCGCGCACGTGTGTGAGAAAAAGGAACTGCGTCTACGTTGGAAGTAGCTTCCGTCTTCTTGGAAATCTGTCGGCTTGTCCGTATTGTTCATGTTATGGGAACAGACGGGAGAGCTGAAAGATTTAAATTTTGCGGGGGTAAGATTATAGATCTTTCCTAGTGGCAACAGGTAGTCCGTAAGTTCTTTTTTAATAAATTATGGGAAACAAAAGATAAAAGCTGCGTTCTTTCAACCATTATGCCGATAAAATTGTTTAAATTTGCAGGAATACTTGTACAGACACTCGATGAAGAAAAAATATGTTCGTTGGACATTGTGGACGATAGCATCTCCGTTCATTCTGTTCATCATTTTATGTATATTGATTTATTTGCCACCTATTCAGAATTTTCTGGTGGACAAAGCTGCTGTATATGCCTCGGAAGCTACGGGTATGAATATCTCCGTGGGACGTATCTCTTTGTCTTTTCCGTTGAATCTGGTGGTGACCAATGTAGATGCTGCTTCCCCGCATAATGATACGTTGCTCAGTGTACGCCGCCTGCAAGTGAATGTGCAGTTGCTGCCACTGCTGAAAAAGCAGGTGGAAGTGGATGGCATATCCCTGCAAGGAGCCACAGTGAATTCTAATGACTTGATACATGGCATGAAGTTGAACGGTACTTTGGGGGAATTGTTCATTTCCAGTCATGGAGTGGCACTGGACCCCGAAACTGCCATCGTTAACAAAGTCTTGTTGAAAGATACGGATTTATCTCTTTGCCTGAATGACACCGCTGCGGCCGATACGGCTGCAAGCGACACCACCTATTGGAAAATAATATTGCAGGATATTGATTTACAGAATGTATCCTTTGCGCTGGATATGCCTTTGGACAGCTTGTCATTGGCGGCTTCGCTGGATAATGCCATACTGCGCGACGGGCTGATAGACTTGCATAAATCGACCTATTCGCTGCAAACGTTTCGGATAGAGAACGGACGTGTGCGTTACGATAACGGGAAGCCGCTGGCTGCCGACAGCCTGTCCTCCGGACTGGACCCCTCCCATATTGCACTGACGGATATCGGTGTGAAACTGGATTCCCTATATTACGAAGGTAGGAATATGAAAGCCATAATCAGCCAGTTTGTGCTGAAAGAGCGTTCGGGAGTGGAAATCGTTTCTGCCACAGGGCGGATGGTTTCCAATGACAAGGTGCTGCGTGTGCCTTCATTGAAACTGGAAACCCGGGATTCTTATCTGGAACTGAACGCTGCGATGGATTGGAATGCCTTGGATTTTAAGGATGAAGGCTTGGTGTCCGCACGGCTGATGGCTGATATAGGAAAGCCGGATGTGATGAGATTCATGGGAAGTATGGATGAAAAGTTTATCCGGCAGTATCCTTCCGAACCCTTGCGCATCCGTACAGGGATCGACGGTGATTTGAACAAGCTGAAACTGACTACGCTGACTGCCGAGCTGCCCGGTGCATTGGGATTGTTCGCCCGGGGGGAGCTAACCCATCTGACAGACAGTCTGCTGCGCGGGGGGGATATCACTTTGGAAGCTGAAACCAAGGATTTGAAGTTTGTTTCCACGTTGGCTGAAGGAATAGAAATTCCATACGGAACGCGCTTGGAAGGCAAATTTACGATGGCGGGCACTAAAATGGGCACGGACCTGCTGCTGATGCAGCCCGAAGCCCAGGCGGTGGTTGCGGCCGATACTATTCCTATAACGGTTTATAATGACAGCATCTCCGTAGCGGATGATTTCAAGATGGAACGGGCAGCCCGTCTGTTTGCCAAATACGACTTGTCGCGTGACAGGTATGAGGCAGACTTGGCTGTCAATCATTTTGACCTGCACCAGTTTATGCCTGCCGATTCTTTGTACACCTTGTCCACCCGTCTGAAAGTGGAGGGGGAAGGTTTTGACTTTTTCTCTCCCCGTACTTATTTCAATGCGGAGGGCGGCATAGACCGTTTCCATTATGGCAGTTATCATCTGACAGGAATTTCATTGGCTGCCGGACTGGAGAAATCGAAGGTGCATGCTTCACTGGCAGTGAAAAACTGGACCATGGATATTAAGGCGCATTTGGATGGTATCTTGAAACCTCATGATGTTTCGGGCGACTTGAAAATGGATGTGGCTCATTTGGATTGGCAGGCGCTTCATCTGATGGATACCCGTTTTCAGACCTCTCAGCACCTGGGTGTCCGTTTCAGCAGTGACCTCAGAAAAAGGTATGTCGTAGAGGCCGAGATGACGAATGCCACGATTGTCACTGCCAAACGCACTTCCCATTCCAAGGACCTGTTTGCCGGATTCAGCACTTCCAGAGATTCCACTTTTGCTTATCTGCGTGCGGGGGATCTTGATTTGAGTCTGGAAGGAGCAGGGCACATGGAATACATTTCCGGCAGGGCGGATTTGCTGATGAAGAAACTGGCGGAACAATGGGAAAGCAAACATATTGAACAGGAGGAGCTTCGGGAATTTCTTCCGGGACTATGTCTGAAAATATCTTCCGGTCCCGATAATCCGATAGCCAATTATCTGTCAATGATGGGGTTGTCATACACTCGTCTGTTTATGGATGTGGATTCATCTCCGGCAGAGGGATTGAACGGGGAGGCTTATTTATATGGATTGCGTACAGACAGCCTGACTTTGGATACCATTTATCTGGATGTACAGCAGGACCTGAATGGCATAAATATGTTGAGCGGAGTGGTGAACGGACCCAAACCGGGACAGGAGGCGTTTGATGTGACGCTGGAGGGAAATGTGGGAAACAACAGCGCCCAGTTGTTGGTTCAATACCTGAATGCCCGTAAAGAACAGGGAGTATATATGGGAGTGATGGCCGACCTGCGCCGCCACGGCATACGCATGAAGGTTTTTCCGGAGCATCCCACGTTGGTATACCGTCCTTTTACCGTGAATAAAAATAACTATATTTATCTGGCTGACAACGGGCGGATTCATGCAAATCTGGATTTGCATGACGAGCAGGGGACCGGACTCAGTTTCTATACCAATCGGGAAGATACCATAGCCAAACAGGATATGACGGTGGAGCTTTCACGCATCAATCTGAAAGAATTCCGGCGTATCCTTCCCTATATGCCTGATATGGAAGGATGGATCGGAGCAGAAGCGCATTATATAGATTCCGGTCCGTATATGATGGTGAGCAGTGATTTGCGTATAGATGAATTCAAATATGAAGGCAGTGCGTTGGGAAATTGGGAACTGGGTGGTGTGTATCTGCCCGGTGAGGCAAAGGATCATCATCTGGATGCCTATATACGCCATGATGGTGAGGAGATAGCTCATTTGGGAGGTATCTATCTGCCCGCGGAGGAAGGAACGGGAAGCCTGAGCGCGGATATAGCCTTCGAACATTTTCCGCTGAATGTCGCCAATCCGTTTGTGCCCGACCGCATGGTGGAACTGGACGGGGATATTGATGGAACATTGTCCATGAAAGGTGATCCGGCCAAACCCTTGCTGAATGGGGAACTGGCATTGGATTCCGTGACTTTCTTCATGCCGGAGATGTCTGCCATGTTCCGTTTTGATAATGAACCGGTGCAGGTGGTGAACAGTAAGATGATGTTCAAGGAGTTCGATATATTCACCAAAGGCAAGACTCCTTTTACCATTAACGGCGAGGTGGACTTCTCGGATTTGGAACGGACGGCGGTGAACCTTAAAATGCATGCCGAGAATTATGAGTTGCTGAATGCTCCCCGTACCAAGCGGGCTATGGTTTACGGCAAGATGTATGTGGATTTTAACGCAACGCTGCGCGGTCCTGTGGAGGAACTGGTGATGCGGGGGAACATGAACATATTGGGGAAGACCAATGTGACCTATGTCCTGAAAGACTCTCCCTTGACGGTGAACGACCGTTTGGGGGATATGGTAACTTTTGTCAATTTCAACGACACAACTTCGGTAGAGGAGTCCTCTGTCCAGCAAATCTCTTTGGGAGGGATGGATGTGGCCATGACTATGCATATAGACCAGGCGGTGCAGGCACGTGTGGATCTGGTGCCGGACGGCTCCAACTATATGTTGCTGGAAGGAGGCGGAGACTTGTCATTCCAGTACACTCCTCAGGGGGATATGTTGCTGACCGGGCGTTATTCCTTGATGAGCGGGGAGATGAAATACCAGATTCCGATTATTCCGCTGAAGACTTTTAATATTCAAAATGGCAGTTATGTGGAGTGGACAGGAAATATCATGAATCCGCAACTGAACATTACCGCGACCGAAAGGGTCCGTGCTTCGGTGGGCGAGGATGGAAAGACTTCGCGTATCGTCGGGTTTGATGTAGGGATCGCTTTGAGCCAGAGTCTGGAGAATCTGGGGCTGGCGTTTACCCTTTCGGCTCCCGAGGATGCGTCTGTGCAAGACCAGCTGAATGCCATGTCGGTGGAGGAACGGGGAAAACTGGCTGTCACCATGCTGGTGACCGGAATGTATATGGCTGAAGGAAACTCTACGGGAGGATTTAATGTGAATAATGCCTTGAACTCATTCCTGCAGAGCGAAATCTCGAATATTGCCGGGAAAGCACTTGATATCAATGTGGGCATGGAAACGGTGGATGACGCCGATAGCGGCGGGAAACGCACGGATTATAATTTCCAGTTCGCCAAACGTTTCTGGAATAACCGCTTCCGTATAGTGGTAGGCGGTAAAGTGTCTACCGGAAGTACGGTACAGCAGGATGAAACCTTTATTGATAATGTATCCATAGAATACCGCTTGGACAACAGCGGTACCCGGTATGTCAAGCTCTTCCACGACAAGAACTATGAGAGTGTGCTGGAAGGTGAGATCATAGAAACCGGTGTGGGTATTGTGCTTCGCAAGAAGATGAGTCACCTGGGCGAACTGTTTATTTTCAAGTCTAAGAAGAAAAAATGATTGTTGGAGATATGGAGAGAAAACATAACATAAACCTGTTTCTATTATCGGTATTGTTGCTGATGACAGTTTCCTGCTCTACTACCAGGAATTTGCCGGAAGACGAAACGCTATATGTCGGTGTGAAAAATATGGAGATTCTGAATGAAGACAAGACCCCTGCCGGTGTCCAGACCTTGGAAGAGGTGGAGGCTGCTTTGTCTTATCCTCCCAATAATGCCATTTTGGGAAGCAACTCCTTGCGTTTTCCCATTCCTTTCGGTTTGTGGATATACAATGATTTTGTGAAATACCAGGATAAAAAGGGGGTGGGGCATTGGATCTTCAACAAGCTGGGGTCTACTCCGGTGTATTTGTCTACGGTGAATCCGGAAACCCGTGTGAAGGTGGCCACCAATCTGTTGCATGATTATGGCTTTTTCAATGGTGCTGTGACTTATTCTGTAGACTCGTTGAAGAATCCTCGGAAAGCCAAGTTAAGTTATAAGATTGATATGGCGAACCCTTATTATCTGGACTCTGTCATGTATCTGAAATATCCTCCTCGCGCCGATAGTCTGATCAGGGCTGCTTATGACCAGAGGGTATTGCATAAAGGAGATAATTTCAGTGTGTTGAAACTGGAGGAGGAGCGCCAGCGGCTGAGTACCCTTTTCCGTAACAATGGTTATTATTATTTCCGTCCCGAATTCATTACTTTCCGTGCGGATACCTTGCGCAAACCGGGAATGGTCAGTTTGCAGGTTGTTCCGAAAGCTGGAGTGCCTGCCGATGCGAAAAGACCTTATTATATAGGGAATACTTCTGTTTATCTTACCGGATATAAAGGAGAGGAACCTACTGATTCCATCGTCTTTCCGGGAATGACTTTACACTATAGCGGTAAGAAACCCGGTATCCGCCCCGGAGTATTGGCTAAGCGCTTCTTTTACCAGAAAGGGCAGCTTTATTCTCAGGCCCGTCAGAATTTCACGCAGGAAGCCTTGGCGCGTTTGGGCATTTTCAAATTTGCCGAGTTCCGCTATGCCCCGCAAGATACATTGCCGGGGTGTGATACGCTGAATGTGCGGATGAATGCTACATTCGATTTGCCGTATGACGGAGAACTGGAATTCAATGTGACTACCAAAAGTACGGATCAGACTGGTCCCGGAGCGATTTTCAGCCTCTCGCGGAAGAATTTCATGCGTACAGCTGCCACGCTTTCTTTCCAGTTGAAAGGGTCATACGAATGGCAGACCAATTCTACGGCGGACGGGAACAGTTCTAAATTGAACTCATACGAGTTGGGGACTTCTTTTTCATTGGAGTATCCTCGCTTGGTGTTGCCGTGGATGAGTAAAAAAATGATGAGCTCGCGATTTCCGCAGCATACCTCATTCAAGTTGTATGCCAGTCAGTTGAACCGTGCCCGCTTCTTTAAAATGCTTTCTTTCGGTGGAACGGTGTCATACGATTTCCAGCCTTCGCGGGTATGGAAACATACTGTGACTCCTTTCAGACTGGCATTTAATACGTTGCAGCATACTACTACACGTTTTGATACGATAGTGGACAAGAACCGGAGCTTGAAAATCAGTTTGGGAAATCAGTTTATCCCAGCTATGAGTTATACGTTTACGTATGATAACGCCCCGTTGAAGAAACGCAATAATTTATGGTGGGAAACTTCTTTTACTTCGGCAGGTAATCTGACTTCGTTGGTGTATGCTGCTTTTGGGAAGGGATTCAAGGAAACAGATAAGAAGTTATTAAACAGTCCTTATGCGCAATTCCTGAAAATGACATCCGAAGTGCGTTGTTTGTTTAAAGTCGGAGAGAAACAGCATATAGCCACTCGTTTGATGGGGGGAATTTTGTATGCATATGGGAACCAGACTGTAGCGCCTTACAGCGAGCAGTTCTATATTGGGGGAGCTAACAGTATCCGTGCGTTTACAGTGCGCTCTATCGGCCCCGGTTCTTATCGTCCCGAAGATAAACAGTATGGTTATCTGGATGAAACCGGAGATGTGAAGCTGGAAGCGAATGTGGAATACCGTTTCCCTATCTTGGGTGATTTGTACGGGGCAGCTTTTCTGGACGCGGGAAATGTGTGGCTGCTGCGTGAACAAAAGAATGAGGAAGGTGAGAATATACGTCCCGGCGGTTTGCTTACTCTTCGTAATTTTGCTAAAAGTATAGCTTTGGGTACTGGGGTGGGATTGCGTTATGACCTTACTTTCCTGGTAATCCGCCTGGATCTGGGTATTGCTCTTCATGATCCGTATGATACCGGCAAGAAAGGATATTATAATATTCCTAAGTTTAAGGATGGACTGGGATTGCACTTTGCCATCGGCTATCCTTTCTAGAAATAGGGCTTGATTTGCGTCAAAAGGAGGGAAATGATTGATTTATGCTCGAATTTGAATGGAATGTAGCTTTTTTCCTCCGTATTATTTTGTAGCTTTGTACCATCAAATATTCAATTTTAAATAAATAAACTATGAAACCAACTTTATTTTTATTGGCGGCTGGTATGGGCAGCCGTTACGGAGGATTGAAGCAATTGGATGGTCTGGGTCCTAACGGCGAAACTATTATGGATTATTCTATTTATGACGCTATCAACGCCGGCTTTGGAAAACTGGTCTTTGTTATCCGTAAAGATTTTGAACAAGATTTTCGTGAAAAGATTATTTCTAAATATGAAGGTCATATTCCTTGCGAACTGGTATTCCAGGCTTTAGACAATCTGCCGGAGGGTTTTACTTGTCCTGCGGAGCGTACAAAACCTTGGGGAACTAACCATGCTGTCATGATGGGAGCTGATGTGATACAGGAACCGTTTGCGGTGATCAATTGCGATGACTTCTATGGCCGTGACTCGTTCCAGGTAATGGGCAAGTTCCTTTCTGCATTGCCCGAAGGTGCTAAAAACACGTATGCTATGGTGGGCTTCCGTGTAGGAAATACATTGAGCGAGAGTGGAACGGTATCCCGCGGCATCTGTGGAACCAATGCGGATCATTTGTTGACTTCCGTGGTAGAACGTACCAAAATTCAGCGCATAGACGGAGAAGTGAAGTATATTGACGACAATGGCGAATGGACAGCTACCCCTGACACAACTCCGGTGAGCATGAACTTTTGGGGCTTTACTCCTGATTACTTTGCTTACAGCAAGGAATTCTTTAAAGCATTCTTGAGCGATCCTAAAAATATGGAAAACTTGAAGAGCGAATTCTTTATTCCGCTGATGGTGGACAAGCTGATTAATGACGGTACTGCTACCGTTGAGGTATTGGATACTACCAGCAAATGGTTTGGAGTAACTTATCCTGAAGACCGTCAGAGTGTGGTTGACAAGATACAGGCATTGGTGGATGCCGGTGAATATCCTGCAAAATTATTTTAAGATGAGAGGTAGTGTAGTCACACTTATATAATTTACTTTCGGGGGCTGTCCGTTTTTTTTTCGGACAGCCCCCGTTGGATTACTATTTTTTATCTTCTGTTTTCATTATTGCATCTTGTATTCGCTGGGAGATAACCCGGTATGGTGCTTGAAGTATTTGCCAAAAAAGGAAGGGTTCGGGAAATTCATAAAATAAGCTACTTCCTGAATAGACATGACGGAGTATTTCAACAGCGCTTTGGCTTCCAGTATCACATATTCGTCAATCCACTCTCCGGCAGTTTTTCCGCTTACTTTCTTTACTACGGTGGAGAAATGTTTGGGACTCAGGAATAATTGCTCCGCATAAAAATCTACGCGTCTTTCTTTACGGTGATGTTCGGTCAGCAAGTTGATGAACTGGTTGAACAATACCTCTTCCCTTTTCAGTGATTTTGGATTCTCGGAAAGGAATTCCGGTTGTTTTCTATGAAGGATGGAACCTATCTTATATAAATAGGCCCCCATTAGTCTGCGTACGATTTCTGTCCTGAAGTTATCGTTCCGGCTTACGGTTTCTTCTATCAGTTCATAGAATGATTTCAGTTCCTGTACCTCTTCTTCCATCAAATGAAATTTGGGATTCTCTTTCAATGAGATGAAAAATGGCATGAAACTGTTCAGGTTGATATACATCTCTTTTAAGAAATCAGATGATATTAAAAACATTTGTGAAAAATGAATGCCCGGTGATAACATGGACTGTAGAATATCGCCGGGAACGCAAATAATCAGATCGTTTTGCTCAATGTCGTATTCCCGTAAATTGATATTGACTTTGGCAGAGCCTTTTTCACGGATAGAGATAATGATTCCATCCAGCCGTAATGGGTATTTAAAGATGGGGTTCATATTCTCGGGGATGTAATGTTCGCTTCTATCCATTACGAAATCATTGTTAATCCCTTTTAGACTGGGATTCATCTGTCGGATACGGGCTATGGATATATTTCCTATTTCATGTTCCATATTTCTTAATTTTGCCTCAAATGTATAAATCAAAAGTCAATAATCCACTCTTTTTTTTTCATAATATTATTTTTTAATTGAAATTGACGGATGTGAATTCGGAGGCGTGTGATGGCAGGAATTCTTAATTCTATTTAAAAGGGGGATGCTGGCAAACTATTTGTACATAATAACGTGTATATTTAACAACAGAATTATAAAGAACAAAACTATGTCAATGTATTGGATCTTATTTATTGGAATCGCGGTAATCAGCTATATTGTACAGAATAGTCTGCAAAGCAAGTTTAAGAAATACTCGAAGATGCCTTTGGCCAGCGGTATGACAGGAAAGGATGTGGCTGAAAGAATGTTGCATGATAACGGTATCTATGACGTGCGTGTAACCAGCACTCCGGGTATGCTGACCGATCATTATAATCCGGCAAACAAAACGGTGAACCTTAGTGAAGGGGTATATGGAAGCAACAGTGTGGCTGCTGCGGCAGTTGCCGCCCATGAATGCGGACACGCCGTGCAACATGCGCGTGCATACGCTCCGCTAAAGATGCGCTCGGCTTTGGTGCCTGTGGTGCAGTTCTCATCTTCTATTATGACTTGGGTGTTACTGGCAGGTATTTTGATGGTGAATACTTTCCCGCAGTTATTGTTGGCAGGAATTTGTCTTTTTGCCATGACCACTCTTTTCAGCTTTATTACGTTGCCTGTTGAGATCAATGCCAGCCAGCGTGCGTTGGTATGGTTGAGCAAGGCCGGAATTACAAATTCATATAACCATCATGCGGCAGAGGATGCGCTGCGTTCAGCTGCTTATACGTATGTGGTTGCGGCACTTAGTTCGTTGGCTACACTGATTTACTATATAATGATTTATATGGGACGTCGTGACTAAGACCTTATAAGGGAAATATATTTTTATTATAGAAGGCTGCCTGCGGGCAGCCTTTTCTAGTTATATTTTGATTAGTTTCGAAATAATTTTTGTTTTAATCTCTTTTTATTTTCGTTTTAATTTGTATTTTTGCCCTGTCAGCAAAATGAGATAATACCTATGAAAAAACATTTGGGAGCCATCAAATACTTGGTCATTTAGAATAATTTGATGATGAGAAACACAATAAAGTTAAAATACATATGGTGTACTTTGTTTTTACTTCTTCATTGGGGTTTTGTCAAAGCACAGCCTATTTGTGTTGCACGCCAATATACAGTGAGAGACGGATTGATTCAAAGTAATCCGGCGCAGATTCTTCAAAGTCATAATGGTTTTATATGGGTCAGTACTTGGAATGGGGTAAGCCGGTTTGATGGACGCGATTTCGAAACTTTTCAGTTTGATTCTCTTTTGAACCAGCACATGCAGCGGCTGGAGAATACGGCCGACGGCAATTTATGGATGATTGCATACGATCGTCATAGCCTGTATTTATATGATATTCGTGAAAATAAGCTGATCAATGTTCTGAAACAGTATGAACAACATTTTAATACTCCGTTGCAAATAGAAAATTTGTATCCTTTATCCAAAGGGATTACTTGGGTTACTTTAAATAATGGAGGATGTTTCAGAATTTCAGATAAAGAGTGTACTGTTTCTTCAGGGATTCAGTATATTACAGCTATTGATGATGTGGAACTGGGGAAAGTCAGTAGGGTCTTTGAAGATAAACAGGGAGAGGAATGGGTATTTAGTGACAAGGGAGTTAGCATATTTGGCAAGCGGACCATTAGTTCATATCCCTTTTCTATGTTCGAAACAATGGATAATCTTGTTTTTCTTGCATCACAGAATGGCAGGCTAGCCTATTATGATGTAAATACCATGCAATTCAACATTGTTCCTTTTCAAGAGAAGATTCAGCATATAAACGGAATTAAAGTGTTGAAAGATAATCAGCTGGCTGTTTTGTCTGATAAAGGTTTGTACCTATGCCGTTTCCCTGAACTAGCGATGGAGAAATATGATTTCTCTCTTCCGGGGCGTGATGATGCGGCTGTGAGAAAAGTCTATCAGGATTCTAAAGGATTTCTATGGATATTTACCGGATTGCCGGGAATTATCCGGCTTGATCCGGAAACCGGAGTGAAACAATATTTGAATACTCCTTCCGGATACATGGCTTCTTCTCCGGAAAATGAACTCTTTATTTATGAAGATCCTAACGGAGTGGTTTGGACTATTCCTTATAAAGGTATATTCAGTTATTATGACGAAAAGAGCCGGGAGCTAAAAGTCTATTTTACACCGGGAAGGAATCATATACCTTATTCTCCTATTATTAAAACAACTTATGTTGACAAACAAAATAATTTGTGGATCAAATCCCAGCGCTCATTTATAAAAATGTTCTTTCCGCCCAGTCCCTATACTTATAGGGAGTTGGACAATTATTTTGATACAAAATCATTTCTATTTGATAGCGACGAACATTTATGGATTGCAACAAAGAAAGGGATTATACGTATTATGGATTCACAGAAAAACTTGTTGGGTTATTTGTCGCCTGATGGGGAACTGGCTCAAACGGAAACAGTTTTTGCAGAAGGTGGAATCTATGTCATGCTGAAGGATCAGGCGCAGACAATATGGCTTGGCAGTAAGGAAAACGGATTGTTCAGACTTGTTCCTCGGAATCGTCCTTATCATTATGAGGTATATCATTATATGAATAATCCGTCGGATCCTTATTCCATCAGTGACAATAAAATATCATGCATCGATGAGGATCATAACGGACGTATTTGGATTGGTACTTACGGTGGCGGATTGAATTTGGTTGAGGAAAAGGAAGATGGGGCGATACGTTTTATTCATGCGGAGAATAAATTGTCCGGTTTTCCTATTAATCGTACCAACAGTATTCGTTGTATGGTGGAGGGACCCGGTCATACTATGCTGGTGGGTACTATAGAAGGTTTGATCACTTTTTCTTCTGATTTTTCGGATTACGAAAATATTCGTTTTTATCTTAACCTTCCTCGTCCGCAGGCGGCTGACGGATTGTGTAGTGCTGATGTGATGTCTGTTTTACGAGCGACGGATGAAACTATCTATTGTTATTGTTATGGAGGTGGCCTTTGTAAGTTGGTTTCGTCAAATTTATTATCTGATGAACTTCGGTTCCGGTCGTTCGGCAAAGAGACATCTCCGTTGGCTAGAGCCTTGATTGAAGATAAAAATCATAATATATGGATCGGCTCGGAAACGGATATCACTTTGTTTGATGTGCACGATCAGACTTTTGAGTCTTTTGGAGAAACTTTTTTCAATCGCTCTTTTAATTATAGTGAATGTCTTCCGGTTACAGACAGGCAAGGGGATATCTTAATGGGTACAGAAGGCGGTATGCTTGTCTTTTCTCCGGATAGTATCGTTAAGCAGACTTATGAAGCTCCTATTGTAGTGACAGGTATAAAATATTCGGAGGATAATTTGTCTCATGTATTGAGTGATGCGGATTATTTAGAGATCCCTACCCGGCGGAGGAATTTTACCATCTCATTTGCTGCGTTGGATTATACTAATTCCTTGGATATCGAGTATGCTTATAAGTTGGATGATAATCAATGGTATTATATAGGTAAGAAGAACTCGGTTAGTTTTGTAAGTCTTCCGGCAGGAAAATATCAATTTCAGATAAAGGCGACCAATGGGGATGGTATTTGGATGAACACTGTGAAAACGGTTACTTTACAGGTATTACCCACCTTTTGGGAAACCGGTTGGGCTAAGGCTTTTTATCTAGTTGTTGTCTTGGTGATATCTTTAGCTATCGGATATGTTTTTTTCTATATTTACTATTTGAAGCATAAGGTAAATATGGAACAAAGATTGGCGGAAATAAAAGTACGTTCTTTTATTGATATCTCACATGAACTACGTACTCCTTTAACCCTTATATCCGGTCCGGTATCCGAAGTGTTGTCCCAGGAGCCTTTGACTTCCCGGACCCGGCATCATCTTCAATTGGTTCAGAAAAATATCAATCGTATGTTATTGCTCATTAATCAAGTATTGGATTTCAGAAAGATACAGAATAAAAAAATGGGCTTGACTATTGAATACCGGGATATCATTATCATGCTTCATAATATAATGGATAATTTCCGGTTGTTGGCAACAGAAAAAAATATAAATTTTTCTCTTCAGACAACGTTGCCTTCTGTTTTTTTGTGGATAGATAGTGATAAGTTCGAGAAAATTATCTTTAACTTGCTTTCCAATGCCTTTAAGTATACACCTGATAACAAGTCGATTACCTTGATTGTGATGGAAAGCGGACAGTTTGTTTCGATTGCTGTAAAAGATGAAGGTATTGGCATCTCTAAAGATAAAGTGCCATCCATATTTGAACGTTTCACTACAGTGTCCAAGGAAAATGACATGCAGCCTTCATCGGGTATAGGGCTTTCGCTGGTGAATGAGTTGGTTAAAATGCTGCATGGAGAAATTCAGGTCGAAAGTGAAGTAAAGAAAGGAAGTGTATTCAAACTGGTTTTGCATAAAGGAAAAGAAATATATGCTCAGGATAAAAATGTTGAATATATATTGAACGACACTTCGGAAGAACAGGAAACGGTCTTGGCGGAACCGGAACAAAATGATAAAATATCTTTGCCGGACATGCCTCCGGCAACAAAAGAAACTTTAGTAAAAGTGATGGTAGTGGAGGATAATGCGGAGTTGCGTCAATTTATATGTGAAATATTGTCGGGCACTTACCGTGTTGTTGGAGTTGCCGACGGGGTGATGGCATTGGAAAAGATAGAAGAGGAAATTCCGGATTTTATTATTACGGATATTATGATGCCGCGTATGGATGGTATTGAATTGATAAGGCACATCAAGGAGAATGTCAATACCTGTGATATCCCTCTTATTATCCTTTCTGCAAAATCGTCTGTTGAGGATCGTATTCAATGTTTACAATTAGGGATTGATGATTATATACCTAAACCTTTCAGCAGCGATTATTTAAAATCGAGAATTGAGAGCTTGATCAGGCAAAGAAAAGTGCTTCAGTCGGCTTTTTTGTCAAAGTATGGTGCTCAACCGAAGAAAGAACCTTTAGAAGCCGTCGCTTATCCTGTGTCGTAAATTGTTCCTTTGGATGAGTTGTTTATGCAGAAGCTGGTAGGATTTATGGAAGAGAATTACAGTAATCCGGGGCTGCGGGTGAATGATCTGGCAGAGTTCATGAATATGAGCCGCTCTGTATTCAATCGGAAAGTGAATGGTATCATGGGGATTTCTCCGATAGAATATATAAAGAATTATAGGTTGAATAAAGCGAAAAGTTTTATACAAAGTGGTATGTCTTTCTCTGAGGTCGCTTTTGCCGTCGGCTTCTCTGATCCCGGTTACTTTGGCAAGGCGTTTAAAAAAGCATTTAATCAGACTTTGACTGAGTATAAAAATAATAACTAAGTTCCGTTTTGTGCTGTTTATGAAGGTAAATAGCAAGAAAATACCTTATTGACGTAAGATTTTACCTTTGGCTCTCAAGGGTAAAATCTATCTTTGTGCTCATTGACACCGTATGAAAATGTTCCGGAAAACTTTTATGAGTATAATTTTTAAAACATGATAGGATGAGTACAAAATTTTATGTAATAGCTGTTTGGACGCTGTTAAGTTTTGTGGTAAAAGTAAATGCACAAGACAAAGTGGAATGTTGGGACCGGTTTGAGTTGAGTTTTAAACAGGTGACCAAAGGGAATCCTTTTGATATACGTCTTTCCGCTACTTTCGTTTGTGGAAAGGAAAAGAAAACGGTGGAAGGATTTTATGATGGTGAGAATACTTATAGGATACGGTTTATGCCTGCTGTCGCCGGGGAATGGAGGTATGTTACATCTTCCAGTATAGGGGCTATGAATGGTCGGAAAGGTACATTCACAGTGATACCTGCCGGAAAAGATAATCATGGCATGGTATTGGTGGACGGAGAACATAATTTTAAATATGCGGACGGTACCCGTTATTATCCGATGGGTACGACGGCCTATGCATGGACACATATGAAGGAAACGACTCAGGAGGCTACTTTGAAATCGTTTGGTGAAGCCGGTTTTAATAAGGTAAGGATGTGTGTGTTTCCTAAAAACTATTCTTTAGTGAAAGACGAGCCTGCGCTTTATCCTTTTGAAATAAGGAAGACGATAAAAGATAAGGAAGGAAATGAAAGGAAAGAATGGGACTTTGACAGATTTGACCCGGCTTTTTTTCAGCATTTGGAGAAACGGATAGACCAACTGAACCGTTTGGGGATTGAGGCGGATTTGATCCTTTTCCATCCTTATGATAAGGGAAGATGGGGCTTTGATGCTATGTCGAATGAGGTGAATGTACGTTATATTAAATATATTACTGCTCGTTTGGCTTCTTTTAGAAATGTATGGTGGTCTATGGCAAACGAGTGGGATTATGTAAAAGCGAAAACTGTGGATGATTGGAAGCTGTTGACAAAAACTGTGGTTGAGAATGATCCTTATCGCCATTTATGTTCTATTCATGGAGCGACGGCTACTTATTTTGATTATTGGATGCCTGAATTTACCCATGTCAGCATTCAGGATGAGGCACCGGTGCTGAGTTCTACCGCTTCTGCTACTTTAAGAAAAATTTATCGCAAACCGGTTATATGTGATGAGGTTGGGTATGAAGGGAATCTACCTTATCGTTGGGGAAGGTTAAGTCCGCAGCAGATGACTTGCTTTATTTTGAATGGTTTGTTGGGTGGAATTTATGTCACTCACGGTGAATGTTATCAGCAGGGGAACGAACCTATCTTTTGGGCGCAAGGGGGATCTTTAAAAGGTGAAAGTTGGAAACGTGTGAAATTTTTAAGAACGATTATTGAAGCTGCTCCCCATCCGTTGGAGATGGCAGATATCAGTCGTGACTTGGTTACTTCTACTGCTGGACCAGATTATTATCTGGTCAATATGGGAAAAGATGTGAAAGGTTTCTGGACTTTTAATCTGCCGGTAAAAAATGCGGATTATAACAAATTGCAAAAGAATAAACGGTTTAAAGTGGAGATTATTGATGTGTGGGCCATGACTGTCACGGAATATCCTATGATATTTGAAACAACGGAGGAATTGGATTATCGTGTTTTTGATATACATCATCGGGGAGTAAGAATTCCGGATGCTCCTTATATTGTTCTTAGAATAACAGAAGTGAAATGATGGGATAAGCCTTCTGACGGGAGATGATTGATTTTTTTTATCATAAAAAAGGCTAATAGTTTTCGATTCTTTTTGTTTTAGCTTAAATTTGCGGTATAATTAACTCCCTAGATACACTAAAATGTTAAATACAGTAGAAGAAGGATTGGAAGATATTCGCCAAGGCAAAGTATTGATCGTTGTTGATGACGAAGATCGTGAAAACGAAGGCGATTTTATCGTTTCAGGAGAAAAGATTACTCCTGAAATTGTAAATTTTATGATTACTCATGGCAGAGGGTTGTTATGTGCTCCTCTGCCACGTTCACGTTGTGAAGAACTTTGTCTGGCTCCGATGGCAGAAGAAAACACTTCATTGCTAGGTACACCGTTTACTATGTCGGTAGATTTAAGAGGGTATGGCTGTACTACGGGAGTTTCTGCTTTCGACCGTTCGTCAACAATAAAAGCTTTGGTGGCAGGAAATCTGAATCCTTCCGAGTTTGCTCGTCCCGGGCACGTTTTCCCTCTATATGGTGCGGAAAATGGGGTCTTGGAGCGTAATGGACATACCGAAGCCACACTGGATATGACAAGAATGGCAGGTTTGAACCCCGGAGGAGCTCTTGTTGAAATTTTGAATGAAGATGGTACAATGGCGCGTCTTCCCCAACTAGGTGAGATTGCAGCAAAATTCGGTTTGAAAATTGTTTCCATTAAGGATATTCAGGAATATCGTAAAAAACATAACCTCTAAATCTAATAAATATGGCACTCAATCAAAGAAGAGTAAAGATATTGCATCTGATTCGTGAAGACGGGCATGCAAAAGTTCAGGACCTTAGTAAAATTTTCAATGTGACGGATGTAACGATCCGTCAGGATTTGGAAGCCTTGGAACAAATGGGGTATATCCAAAGAGAGCATGGAGGTGCGTTTCTGAAAGGAGTAGGGTCGTTTGCCAAGACCGGGCAATTGTTCAATCAGACTCATTTGGAGGAAAAGAAAGAAATCGCTCAGAAAGCTATTCAGTTTATTCAGGAGGGGGACAGTATAATTCTTGATTCCGGTTCTACAACTACAGAGATCGCAAAGCTTTTAATGAATTATAAGGACCTGACAGTCATTACCAATGCTTTGAATATAGCTTTGATTTTAGGTGAGAATCATGGTATTAATCTGATTGTTACCGGAGGTGAATTCAAGGCTCCTACACTTTCTTTGACAGGAAAAATGGCGGCCGATTCATTTAAAGATATACGCGCTAATAAATTGTTTCTGGCTACGGCCGGTATTTCTTCGGATATGAAGCTGACTTATCCTAGTCTAAGTGATTTGGTCGTGAAATCTGCTATGATAGAGTCTGCCAGTAAAGTGTATCTGGTGGCTGATTGTTCAAAAATAGGTGTCAGTGCTTTTGCTAGTTTAGGCTCGGTTTCATTAGCAAATGCTATTATTACAGATAGTACTATAACCGAAGAGGATTTTGAAAGATTAAAAGAATTAGAGGTCGAAGTTATCTGATTCTTACTGAAACAAAGGTAATATGGGTGATTGAGAATGTTGGAAAATACATTCTTGATCACCTTTTTTATCAACTTTGATTTTACTTCCTTATTTCTCCTTATTGTTTGCTTCTTTTTTTTATAACAGTTCTGTTGGGTACAAAATAGACAATCGGAGAGTCTTGTTTATATAGAGATATAACTTTGTTAGCAGAATAAATTAATTGTCCTGATTTATAGATTATATAGGTGTTTATTGTTAATATAATCAAATTTATTTTCATTTTATTTCGTTTTGTGTTGAATGTTTCCAGTTAAATTCCGTTATTTGCGAAAGAATAAGAAAGTAAATGATAATAATATGCAAGTTGAAACGTTAGAATTACAATCGGAAAAGAATCGGAAACGGTTGGTTGAGATTGTGTATAAAGCAAAAGCAGGACACATTGGAGGTGATCTGTCGTGTCTTAACGTGCTTACAGCACTTTATTTTGATATAATGCGTGTTTGGCCGGATAAACCAAAGGAAACGAAAAGAGATCGTTTTGTAATGAGCAAAGGGCATTGCGTAGAAGCGTTATATGTTACGCTGGAAGCAAAAGGTTTCATCTCTCGTGAGGTAACCGACACATTAGGAGAATTCAGATCTATCTTGTCCGGCCATCCTACTATAGAGGTACCGGGTATTGAAGTAAATACAGGAGCTTTAGGGCATGGCTTGTCTGTAGGTGTCGGAATGGCGATGGCTGCCAAAATGGATAAAGCTGATTATAAAACGTATGTATTGATGGGAGATGGTGAGCAAGGGGAAGGTTCTATATATGAAGCTGCTATGGCAGGAAACCAGTATAAATTGGATAATCTGGTAGCCATTATTGACCGTAATCGTTTGCAGATCAGCGGTACAACCGAGGAGGTCATGTCATTGGAGAGTATGCGCGACCGCTGGACTGCCTTCGGTTGGGATGTATTGGAAATGAACGGAGATGAGATGGAAGATATCATCCGGACTTTCCGTTCTATTGATTATACGAATAAAAAGCCTCATTTGCTTATCTCTCATACTACAAAAGGAAAAGGAGTGTCTTATATGGAAGGCATTGCAAAATGGCATCATGGCGTGCCTACAGCCGAACAATATGAAGAGGCTGTTCGCGAGGTATCCGAAAGAATTGAAAAACTAGAAAAAGAAAACAATGGCAAATAATATGATAGCGTGCAGAAAGAGCTTTACAGATACGTTGCTGGAGTTGGCGCGTCAGGATAAAGATATTGTGGCGGTTACAACAGACGCCAGAGGATCTGTTACTTTGGGGGATTTTGCAAAAGAATTACCTGCACAGTTTGTAGAATGTGGAATAGCCGAACAGGATGCGGTAGGAATATCAGCAGGTTTGGCACATAGCGGAAAAAAAGTGTTTGTATGTGGCCCGGCTTGCTTTTACGTGGCACGTAGCTTGGAGCAGGTGAAGGTCGATTTGGCTTATAGTCAGAATAATGTGAAGATACTCGGAGTAAGCGGTGGAGTTGCTTATGGTGCTTTGGGGGCTACTCATCATAGCCTGCATGATATTGCCGTATTAAGAATTTTTCCGGGAATGAATATCGTTCTTCCTTGTGATGCCCGTCAGACACGCAAGTTGGTCAAACTATTGGTAGATTATCCTGAACCGGTGTATGTACGTGTAGGAAGAGCTGCTGTTCCCGATGTGTATGAGAATGATGATTTTGATTTTGTTCTGGGAAAAGCTAATATGCTGCTGAACGGTACGGACCTGACCATCATTGCTGCCGGAGAAACGGTTTATCATGCTTATCAAGCTGGTTTGATGTTACAGGAGAAAGGCATTAAGGCACGTGTGTTGGATATGTCTTCCATCAAGCCCGTTGATGCGGAAGCCATCAGGAAAGCGGCAGAAGAAACCGGAAGAATTATCACTGTGGAAGAGCATAGTCAGTTTGGTGGTTTGGGAGCTATTGTGGTTGAGACGCTTTCCGAAAATCCGGTTCCGGTACGCATTATCGGCATCCCCGATGAGAACGTGGTTCATGGAAACTCCCATGAAATCTTTGCCCATTACGGATTGGATAAAGAGGGCATCTGCAAGACTGCCCTTGAATTCGTGAAAAAATAAACATATCCTTTTTAAATCTAATAGTATGATTAGCAGAATAATTACCATAGATCAAAGTACTTCGGCAACAAAAGCCATGCTGTTCTCTGAAGATTGCGAATTGTTGCATCGGGTAAATATAGAACATCAGCAATTCTACCCGCAGATAGGATGGGTAGAGCATGATGCCGAAGAAATCTATAAAAATACCATAGAAGCGATACATTGTCTGCTTGAACAAGAAGAAGTGAATGGAAAGGATATTTCTTATTCTCTTGCCATCACCAATCAGCGCGAAACGGTGGTTGTTTGGAACCGACATACCGGCAAGTCCGTTTATCATGCCGTGGTATGGCAATGCCAGCGGGGAGCGGCTATTTGCAAAGAACTGAAAGATAAGGGATACAGCGAACTGGTACAACGAAAGACCGGATTGCTTATCGATCCTTATTTTTCTGCCAGTGGTGCTAAGTGGATATTGGATAACGTGGAAAATGCACGTGAACTGGCAGAAAAAGGCGATTTGTTGATGGGAACTATTGATTCCTGGCTGATTTGGAAACTGACCGAAGGCAGGAAGCATCTGACTGATTATACGAATGCGTCGCGTACCATGCTTTTTAATATTCATACTTTGGACTGGGATGAAGAGTTGTTGAAACTCTTCACTATTCCCCGGAGTATGATGCCGGAAGCGTTGCCCTGTGATGCTGTTTTTGGAGAAACAACGATAGAGGGTTTGTTCAAATCTCCGATACAAATAGCAGGTGTTTTAGGTGATTCCCATGGAGCATTAACCGGTCAGATGTGTTTTGAGGCAGGTATGGGCAAGGTGACTTATGGAACGGGATCATCTGTTATGGTTAACATTGGAGAAGAGGCTGTCGCTGCTCCTGAAGGGCTGGTTACATCCGTCGGATTCTCGGCTTTGGGTAAAGTGTATTATGCTTTTGAGGGCAATATCCATTGCACCGGAGCCACTATCAAATGGATGGTGGAGAAATTGGGATTGGTGGACTCGTTCCATCAAATTGAAACCTTGGCGACTTCGGTTAAAAACAATGATGGAGTCTATCTGGTTCCCGCCTTTACCGGATTGGGAGCTCCCTGGTGGAAACCGGATGCTAAAGCTGCCATCTGGGGAATGACACTGAATGCTGGAAAAGCGCATGTGCTGCGTGCAGGATTGGAATCCATTGCTTATCAAGTGAAGGATTTGATAGACATGATGACCCGGCAGGCAGGAATCGAGCTGAAAGCGTTGCGTGTTGACGGAGGCCCCACGAAGAATCAGTTCCTGATGCAGTTTCAGGCTGATATGCTGCATGCCGTCATTAACCGTTCGGAGATAGAGGAAGCTTCTGCATTGGGGGCTGTTGTCATGAATGGCTTTGCCCGTAAGAAGTGGGCCAGTTTCCAAGAAGCCGCTGCCATGCGTACCATTGACAATTGCATCGCTCCCTGTATGGAGGAAAAAGAACTTCAATCTTTGTATAGTGGCTGGCGTGAGGCTGTTAAGAAAGTAATAGGACAGAATAACTAACTGAATATATCGTAACTTTTAATACCATTAGAAATGAAAAACAAGAAAAAAATGTGTTTTGGTGTCATCATTGGAACACGCGCTTATTTTAACTCGGAATTAGCAAAAGATGTCCGTAAACAATTGTTGGAAACACTGACGAAAGAGGGCTATGACTATGTCATTCTCCCCGAAGATGCTACGCCTACAGGCAGTAGCAGTATTGAAACAAGAGAAGATGGCTTGAAATGTGCAAAGTTGTTCCGTGAGAACCGTGACCGCATTGATGGAATCATTGTTTCATTACCTAACTTCGGTTTTGAAATCGGTATCATCAATGCTATCAGTGTAGCCGATCTGAATGTGCCTGTTTTGGTTCAGGCATGTGATGATGAGAATGACAAGGTGGATTTGGATAGCCGTCGTGACGCGTTCTGTGGTAAGATTTCCGTATGCAATAACTTGTATCAGTATGGCATTCCTTTTACTGATACTACGCTACATACTTATTCTATTTATTCTGATTTGCTGGCAGCCGATATTAATAAGTTCGCTGCGATCTGCCGGGTGGTGAATGGTCTTCGTCATGCTCGCGTCGGTGCCATCGGTACTCGTCCTGCCGGTTTCCAGACCGTCCGCGCCAGCGAGAAACTGTTGCAGGCATCGGGCATTACAGTCGTTCCGGTAGATCTTTCTGAAATCTTGTCTGCCGCCCGTAAGATTGAAGATGCTGATGAAACGTTACAAGCAAAACTGAAAGAAATCAGACAATATGCTGCTGTTCCCGAACAATACAATGATAAACTGATTTTGCAGGCTAAATTTGGTGTGGCTGTAGAACAATGGATGGAAGCCAATGAAATTGATGCTGTAGCTATCCAGTGTTGGGACTCTTTGGAGCAAAACTATGGTTGTGCAGCTTGTGTGACTATGAGTATGTTGAGTGAAAAATTAATCCCTGCTGCTTGTGAAGTGGATATTGCCGGTGCAGTGTCTATGTATGCGTTGACATTGGCTTCCGGTCGCCCGTCGGCATTGCTTGACTGGAACAATAACTTTGCCGAGGATCGTAACAAGTGTGTGTGTACACATTGTGGTAACTTCCCTAAATCATTTGTAATGAATGATTTGAAGTTAGGAACATTAGGAGTGTTGGGCAGAACATTAGGTAAGGTACATACTTTCGGTGCCGTTTACGGTAAAGTAAAACAGGGTGATTTCACCTTCTTCCGCATCTCGACAGATGATACGAAGGGTTGTATCAAGTCTTATTTGGGCAAAGGTGACCTGACCGATGACCCATACGGAATGGATGGTTGTATAGCAGTAACCAAGGTGGATAATCTGCAGCCGCTTATGAAATATATTTGTAAGAATGGATTCGAACATCATGTGGCTATGTGCCGTGGCAATGTGAAAGATATTTTGGCGGAAGCTATTGAAACTTATCTGAACTGGAATATCTATATTCACGAATAATATCGATGAAATATGATATTGGTAGATAATTACTTTTTGGCAATCCTCTGCTGTGTTATTTGCTGTGCCTGCTGGGGCTCTTGGGCAAATACGCAGAAGATGGTTGCCGCCAAGCAATGGAGCTTTGAACTGTTTTATTGGGATTTGACCGTCGGTCTGTTCCTTACAGCTTTATTGGGGGCGGTGACTTTAGGAAGTATGGGAAGTGAAGGCCGTACCTTTTTTCAGGATTTGGCAGTCATGGACTGGTCTAGCATTCAATATGCATTCTTGGGCGGTGTTGTGTGGAACTTTGGCAATATATTTCTTACCGCAGCCATTGCTGTAGCCGGAATGTCAGTAGGTTTTCCTATCGGTGGAGGCTTGGCCTGGATTGGAGGTATTGTATTCAATTATTTATTAATCTCTTTGGCCGGTCAGACCTATCAGGGAAATCAGCTTTTACTATGGAGTGGTGTGTTAGTCATCATTGTAGCTATACTGATCTGCGGAAAAGCGTACGGAAAGTTATCGTCCGGCAAGGCTTCCACTCCGAAGAAGGGGATTCTGCTGGCCATTATGGCAGGCATTGCTATCATGTTCTTTTACGGATTGGTAGTGAAATCTCTTGACCCGCAGTATGTGGCGGGAGGAACCGGAACGCTGACTCCTTATACAGGTGTGTTCTTCTTTGCGGTAGGTATTCTGGCCAGCACACCTATATTCAATACCTTTGCCATGAAGCATCCGGTAGAAGGCAAGGCGGTGACCATGAAAGATTACTTTGCCGGCGATGCCAAGACCCATCTCACAGGTATGCTGGGAGGCTTTATCTGGATGGGCGGCATGGTGATTAGTTTTATGGGAGCAGGTGCTGCCAATCCGGCTATCTCTTATGCCCTTAGCAACGCAGCGCCTGTGGTGGCTATGATCTGGGGAGTTTTTGTCTGGAAGGAATTTAAGGAAGCTCCGAAGGGGACCAATAAACTGATTGCGGCTATGTTCTCCTTGTTTATTATCGGATTAATAAGCATTACTTTGTCAAATTAAAAATTAGATGAAGAGAAATTATAAAATAGGGCTTGTAATGAAGTCGTTACAAGCCGATTTTTTCAAAGTGATGAAAGAAGGGGCCATTCAGTATGCGGCCCCTCTTCCGTTTTTGGATTTGGTTTGTGTGGGAACGGCTACACAGACAGAGGTAAAGGAACAGGTTGACTTGATGTATTCCTTGATTCATCAGCAAGTCGATGCTATCGTATTGGTTCCTATAGATTCAAAAGCCTTAGTTCAGCCTGTAGTAGAGGCTGTCAGGAAAGGAGTTCCGGTAATCAATATTGATATCCGGTTGGATACTCAGCTATTGGAGCAGGCAGGAGTAGAAGTGGCTTTTGTGGGACCGGATAATTTTGCAGCTGCGTATGAAGTGGGTAAATTATTGGATAAGAAGTTGCGGAATGAAGATAAAGTTGCTATTATTGAAGGATTGGCGGCAGCCGATAATGCGCAGCAGCGTAAAAGAGGTTTTATCAAGGCGATAGAAGAAAAAGGGTTAAGATTGGTGGCATCCGAACCGGCCGACTGGGAAACGGAGAAAGCCGCCGAAGTTTTTCAGGCTATGTGGATGCGGTATCCTGATTTGAAAGCTGTATATTGCAGCAATGATGCGATGGCGTTGGGGGTTCTTCAGCAGATGCAAGAAAAAAATTGCTATCTGCCTGTAGTGGGCTTTGATAATGATGCGGTGATGAAAGAATTTCTTTCTACGGGAAAACTGGTTGCAACAGCTGATATTTTCAGCTCACAGATGGCTGTCCGGGGGGGCATTGAGTTCGCTTTGGATGTATTGGAGGGAAAAATAGAGAATAGAGGGGTTCATTCTACAGCTTACGAAATTATTAAACAATGAGTTCGTAGGGAAACGGCCCATACTGAGATATGCACTTAAGGCACCGGCTGTTTAACTTCTTAATATTGCCGGCAATGAGCAATATTAAGAAGTATTCTTTTTACGAATGAAATATTTAGTGTAATTTTGTGGCTCAAAATAAATTAAATAGAATCATTATGGCAGCAAAACCAGGTATACCTAAAGGAACGAGAGATTTTTCGCCGGTGGAAATGGCGAAACGTAACTATATATTCAATACGATCCGTGATGTGTTTCATCTTTTCGGCTATCAGCAGATTGAAACTCCTTCTATGGAGAATTTGTCTACCTTGATGGGAAAATACGGTGACGAAGGGGATAAGTTATTGTTTAAGATACAGAACTCAGGTGATTATTTCAACGGCATTACCGATGAGGAATTGCTGGGCCGCAATGCGGTAAAGCTGGCGAGCAAGTTCTGTGAAAAAGGATTGCGCTACGATCTCACCGTACCTTTTGCCCGCTATGTGGTGATGCATCGTGATGAAATAAGTTTTCCTTTCAAACGTTATCAAATCCAACCGGTTTGGCGTGCGGATCGTCCCCAAAAAGGGCGCTACCGTGAGTTTTACCAATGTGACGCCGATGTGGTAGGCAGCAATTCTTTATTGAATGAAGTGGAGCTGGTACAGATGATAGACCGTGTATTTGGTAAATTCGGAGTACGTGTTTCAATTAAAATCAATAACCGTAAGATATTGACCGGTATTGCCGAGATTATCGGGGAGGCTGATAAAATTGTAGATATTACCGTAGCCATTGACAAACTGGATAAAATCGGATTGGAAAATGTAAATGCGGAATTGGCTTCTAAAGGGATTCCTCAAGAGGCTATTGATAAATTGCAGCCGATTATTTTATTGAGTGGAAGCAATGAAGAGAAATTGGAAACTTTGAAGACTGTCCTTGCTACCAGTGAAGCGGGATTGAAGGGAGTGGAAGAAAGTGAATTCATATTAAAAACCGTGTCTGCACTGGGTGTGAAGAGTGAAGTGGAATTGGATTTGACTTTGGCTCGCGGCTTGAATTATTATACAGGAGCAATTTTTGAAGTGAAAGCCTTGGATGTGCAGATTGGCAGCATCAGTGGTGGTGGCCGTTATGATAATCTGACCGGTGTCTTTGGTATGGATGGTATGTCTGGTGTAGGTATCTCTTTCGGAGCCGACCGTATTTTTGATGTGTTGAATCAGTTGGATTTGTATCCGAAAGAAGCGGTGAACGGAACCGAGCTGTTGTTTGTAAACTTCGGCGATAAAGAGGCTGCTTATTGTCTGCCTATCCTGGCAAAAGTCCGTGAAGCAGGGGTGCGCGCTGAAATTTATCCGGATGCTTCTAAAATGAAGAAGCAGATGGGATATGCCAATGACAAGCAGATTCCTTTTGTCGCTATTGTTGGTGAAAATGAAATGAACGAAGGGAAACTGACTTTGAAGAATATGACTACAGGCGAGCAGTCACTGGTTACACCGGATGAGCTGCTGGCGGTGGTGAAAGCTTGATGTTTACTAATTATCTGCAATCATACCATAAAAGCTTCATTGATGGATGATTGCATCACATGGGAATGCCCGATAACGTTTGCTTTATACGTTATTTGTATTGAAATATAAATGCTGGATTACCTATGTGGATAATCAGATTGTTTTTTCTTCCGTCACTACATCTTACTGATTCTAAAAGAGATGTAGTGACGGAAATTTTTGTATCCCCCCGAAATGGTTTGTTCTCTTTTTTCCGCGTAGAGGCGACAAAGCGGAATGCCTGTTCTTGTCGTTGTTGGTTGTATTTCTTGTTTTAAGGATGAAAACTGATGGAGCTGACTTGAAATATGATTTTCTTTTGCGAGAGTCTGATATTATTCACTATATTTGTGGAATGCTAGCCTTATAAATTTAATCAGATGATAGAGGAAAATCAGTTGATATCCCATTTGTATCAAAATAGGGATAATGGTCAATGGATGATACAAACCAATGATGAACATCAAAAGGGGGTTGCTGATATGGCGGCATCCTTCGCCGGGCAGTTCGGACTTCCTTCTTGGGGGCGTGCGCTCGGCCTACTTCATGACAAAGGAAAGGAACGGGCGGCATTCCAGCAATACATACGCAAGATGAATGGTTTGCCTACGAGTGACAAGAAGCGCTATGATGATCATACCCATGCTTTTGTGGGTGGAATATTGGCAAAAGAACTTATGGGAAAGGATGTTTCCCATCTTCTTGTAAACCAAATTATTTCTCATCACACAGGGTTACATGATTTCGGGGATGTGGAAAACATATTGAAAGAGAGGCTATTGTCCAAAGAAATAAACGAGGGTGACATTAGCATAAACAAACCTTTATTATTCCAAGAATTTATTGATTCACCTTTTTCTAAATCAAAGGTTGAATGGAAACACTTTCATCACCTTTCCCGTATGCTTTTTTCCTGTCTTGTAGATGCCGACCGGCTCGATACAGAACGGTTTATGGATGTAGAGTCATGGCGGAAGCGGGGAAATTCGGCTACGCTTGCCGATTTGCTTCCACAGCTGGAGGCATATATGCAAAAACTGCAATCGAATGCAGCTGATACGAAAGTGAACCGCATCCGCCAGCAAGTGAAAGAACAATGCAGTAGAACTTCTTCAAGCGAAAAAGGATTTTATAGTCTTACAGTTCCGACGGGAGGCGGTAAAACACTTTCTTCTTTGTTATGGGCCATGAAGCATGCTGTAAGCCATTCAATGAATCGTATCATCATCGCCATCCCATATACCAGTATCATTGTGCAAACGGCAGGGCTTTTGAAGGAAATCTTTGGTGAAGAAAATGTATTGGAGCATCATAGTAATTTCGACCCCGATGATATTAAGGACGAGGAAAATAGGGAAAAAGCAAAATTGGCTACAGAGAATTGGGACTATTCCATTATTGTCACTACCAATGTACAGCTTTTTGAATCTATGTTTAGCAATAAAACATCTGATTGCCGCAAACTGCACAACATGGCAAATTCAATTCTTGTTTTGGATGAGGTTCAGATGTTGCCAACCGGCTTCTTGCGGCCGATAGTCGATGCGCTGAAAGCGTATCAGGAAATGTTCGGGGTTTCGGTATTGTTTACCACGGCAAGCCAGCCGGTACTGAGTGGTCTGATAGAAGGAACAAATCCTAAAGCTGATTTTAAGGGAATAGAACATATCAAGGAAATTATTCCGGAAGAATTTGCTTTGCATGACCAGCTTCGTCGTGTGAAGTTGTCAATCGATGATACAGGAAAAACATACGATGAGATAGCTGCAAAGGTGTCTGAATATAATAAGGTGTTGTGCATAGTGAACACTCGTAAAGATGCCAAAGAGCTGTATGACCGTTTGCCCAATGACGGAGTGAAATTGCATTTGTCTAGAATGATGTGCCCTGCCCACTTACACGAAACTATTGGTAAAATAAAAACTTTATTGAAGGATGAGTCGCAGCCGATTGTCAGGGTCATTGCAACCCAGCTTGTGGAGGCCGGTGTGGATATAGACTTTCCGGTTGTGTTCCGTCAAGAAGCAGGACTCGATTCTGTATTGCAAGCAGCGGGACGGTGCAATCGGGAAGGACGAAGTGCCATGGGACATACATTTGTGTTCAGTCTGGCTGCAGAGAAGCGAAAGCCCTTCGGTTCAATGGCTGACTCCAACAATGCTCGGTTGAATTTGCCGGAAGATAGTGATTGGTTTGCTCCTTCTACCATGAAAGCCTATTTTTGTCAATTATATAGCAGAAAGCAAACATTTGATGAAAAGGATATAAAGCACTGGCTCTACAAACCTACTGAGTTATGTTTTGAAACTGCATCAAAAGAATTTCGCCTGATTGATGATACGAGTATAAATGTTATCGTAAATTGGGAAAACAGCATGGAACTTATAGAGCAGTTGAAAGAATCGGGGTGTACCTACTCGTTGGTGAAGCAATTGGCGAAATTTACTGTAGGCATCCGTTCCTATGATTTTAAGCAACTGAAAGGCTATGGGCTTGTCGAAGAAATATTGGAAGGAATATATGTATTGGCAGACAGGTCTCAGTATAATAAAACCACAGGTCTCAGCCTTGATAACCATTGGCTGGAGGAAGTATTAATGATATAAAGAAACGGATATGACAAAGAAAGAAACATTGAAATTGTTTGAAGAACGTAAAGTCCGCACCGTGTGGGATGATGAAAAGGAAAAATGGTATTTTTCGATAGTTGATGTGGTGTCAGTTTTAACAGACAGTGTTGATGCAACTGCTTATTGGCGTAAGTTAAAGCAAAGACTTAAAGAAGAGGGAAATGAAACCGTGACAAATTGTCACGGTTTGAAAATGAAAGCCACAGACGGTAAGATGCGACTTACAGATGTGGCTGATACAGAACAACTACTACGTATCATTCAGTCTATCCCATCTCCCAAGGCAGAACCGTTCAAGCAATGGATGGCACATGTAGCATCCGAACGTCTTGATCAGATGCAAGACCCTGAGTTGAGTATTGAGCAAGCTATGATGGACTACAAGCGACTTGGTTACTCTGACAACTGGATAAACCAACGCTTGAAGAGCATTGAAATCCGTAAAGATCTTACAGATCAATGGAAACTACATAATGTAGAGGAAGGTGTTCAATATGCTACTCTTACAGACATTATCTATCAGCAATGGACCGGAAAGTCGGCAAAGGAGTACAAACAGTTCAAGGGCTTGAAGAAAGAAAATCTCCGGGACAATATGACCAATGAAGAATTGGTTCTTAATATGCTGGCCGAACTCTCTACGACAAGTATTACTAAAGCTAAAAATCCTCAGACATTGGGTGAAAATATGCAGTGTGCGGCTGACGGTGGTGATGTGGCTCGTGTGGCATGCGAACAGTTGGAGCAAAAAACCGGTCGTGAAGTGGTAACTCCCTTGTCGGCAAAAAGGTTTTTTGAAGGTCAGAAGCCGGAAGATTTATTGGAAAACAAGGAAAACGATGAATGATATGGAATATACAGATAAAGAATATTGTCTGGAGGTGTGGGGCGATTGGGCTTGTTTCACTCGTCCGGAGTTGAAAGTAGAGCGTGTGAGTTATGATGTCATTACGCCATCGGCGGCACGCGCCATCTTTGAAGCGATACTGTTTAAACGTTATGCCATGCGTTGGCAGATAACCAAGATTGAGGTACTCAGGCCTATTAAATGGGCTACCATTAGACGGAATGAGGTGGGGGCAGTTGCCAGTAAATCACCTATCATTATTGAAGATAAACGTCAGCAGAAGAACACGTTGCTTCTGCTGGATGTGCGTTACCGAATTTATGCTAAGTTAGTATTTATTCCGGTAAAAGACCGTCCAAAAGAGGCTTTTGCCAAGCATCAGCCAAGTGCCGACGAGAATCCTATGAAGTATTATCAGATGTTCGAACGCAGGGCATCACAAGGGCAATGTTTTACGCAGCCCTATCTCGGATGTCGTGAGTTTTCTGCAAACTGGAAGTATATTGAAAGTACTGATAATCTTGATTATCCCTTAGCCGAAGACAGGGATTTCGGCATTATGCTTTATGATATGGACTTTGAGGAAAATCCACAAAAGCCGGATGCTATGTTTTATAGAGCCCAAATGAAAAAGGGAGTGATTGTTGTACCGGATAAAGATAGTGAGGAGGTGCTGAGATGATACTGAAAGCATTATATGATTATTATCATCGGAGTGGAGATGATGTGGCCCCTTTTGGTTTAGAATACAAAGAGATTGGATTTATTATTGTTATTGATAGATATGGAAAATTTCTGCGCTTTGAAGACAGGCGTATAGATAAGAAGTCGGCACAGCGGTTTCTTGTTAAGAAAAGTGTTAGCCGGTCAAGTGCCCCTGTTGCAAACTATTTGTATGACAATAGTAAATATGTATTTGGTTATTCCGATAAGGGGGATATGGAAAAGATACGTAAGTACTTTGAAGTATTTAAGGCAAAAGTAAAAGATATATATGATGCTTTTCCGGATAATGAGGACATAAAGGCTGTTTACGCATTTTATCAGCAAGACTCTTCTTTTATAGTTAAGGCTATGCAGAAGGATTCTTTATGGGATGATATAGCCAAAAATCTTAATAAGAAATATTCTACCTTTTCTTTCCTTATAGAAGGGGATACGAAAATAGTGGCTTCGAAAAGAGAATTGATAAATTTGTTTGACGAGAATCATGGCGTGGCAGGAAATCTTTGTTTGATAACAGGTAGATATTCAAAAGTTGTAGAGATTACAACTGCTACAAAGATACTTGGAAGCCAAGAAACAGCTAAACTAGTTGCATTTCAAGTTAATTCCGGGTATGATTCGTATGGGAAATCTAAAGGATACAATGCTCCAATATCAGAAGAAGCTGAATTTGCATATACAACCGCATTGAATCATTTGCTGCGTTCGGATTCTCACAATAAGTTTATGGTGGGCTCACGTACTTATCTTTTCTGGGCTTCCTCCAATAGCGAGGCTTCAAAAGAGTCCGAAAATAGTCTATTTTCTTTGTTGGGGCGGATTGAAGAAGAAAATGACGACTCAAACAGGCGCATAAAGTTAGTATATGATACTTTCCAGTCTATCTATAACGGAAAATTATCGGCAAACGATGATGACAAATTCTTCATTTTGGGTTTGGCTCCCAATTCGGCAAGAATTGCGGTAGTATATTGGAATGAGATGCCTTTGCGTGAGTTTGCAGGTTTGATAAGTAAACATTTTACGGATATGGAGATGGTTGACACTCGCAAAGATAAGAAGCCGTACGTGGGACTGCATTCCATTCTTGGAAATGTTACTCTTGGAGGAAAGTCAAGTGATGCGACTCCCAATCTTCCTGATGCTGTGGTGAGAAGTATATTTCAAGGGTTGCCGTATCCGGCTTCTCTCTTTCAAGCATGTATTCGTCGCATACGTGCAGAACAATCCGTCAATATAGTGCGTGCTGCTATCATCAAGGCATATCTCAACAGACTAAACGAAAATAACAACCATAAAAAATTAGATATTATGTTAGACAAAGAAAATCAAAATCAAGGGTATCTTTGTGGAAGGCTGTTTGCCGTACTTGACAAGATACAGGAGGATGCCAATGGTATTCATTCCATTCGAGAACGCTATATGAATGCTGCATCAGCAACTCCTTCCATGGTTTTTGCCACGGTGCTCAACCTTTCCACTCATCATATAGAGAAATTGAATCCGGGTGGACAAGTGTTCTATGAGAAGCTGAAACAGGAAATTATATCCAAACTTGATGCAAAAGGATTTCCTCCACATCTTAACCTGCAAGATCAAGGACGGTTCTTTGTGGGATATTATCACCAACGTCAAGACCTTTTTATGAGTAAGGAAAATAAAGAAATGGAATAATAATTTTAAAAATATAAAGTTATGTCAGAACTAAAGAATAGAATTGATTTCGTTTACATATTTGATGTAAAAGATGGTAACCCAAATGGTGATCCGGATGCGGGTAATCTACCACGTGTGGATGCCGAAACAGGTATGGGACTTGTTACGGATGTCTGCTTGAAACGCAAGGTTCGTAATTATGTACAAATAGCAAAAGGGCTTGTGAATGGCTTTGATATATTTATCAAAGAGAAGGCAGTCCTGAATACTTTGATTGATAATGCACATGATGATTCAGAAGTAAAAAATGCAAAGGACAAAATAGAAGCAGCACGTCGTTTTATGTGTAATAATTACTTCGATATCAGAACATTTGGTGCAGTTATGTCAACAGGTAAAAATGCGGGTCAAGTTCGTGGTCCTATCCAGTTCACCTTTGCTCGTTCTATAGATCCAATTGCTGTAGCGGAACATTCTATAACTCGTATGGCAGTAGCAACAGAGAAAGAAGCGGAAAAACAAGATGGTGGCAATCGTACAATGGGACGTAAAGCGACCATTCCTTATGGCCTCTATGTCTGTCACGGCTTCATCTCCGCTAACTTGGCACAACAGACAGGATTTTCTGAAGAAGACCTTGAACTATTTTGGGAAGCTTTAAAGAACATGTTCGATGTGGATCGTTCGGCGGCACGTGGATTGATGAGTGCTCAAAAACTGATAGTCTTCAAGCATGACTCCATATTGGGTAATGCTCCCGCCAACAAGTTGTTTGAATTGGTAAAAGTGGAGAAAGTCTGCGATGGAGCACCACGCTCATTCATCGACTATTCAGTTACTATAGATAAGGAGAATGCTCCATCAAATGTAACTATTGAGGAACTGATATAATTCCATCGTATGTACAATGAAGACGATATGCTTATGTTGTCGGGGATTCAGCACTTTAGGTTCTGTCCCCGGCAATGGGCTTTGATACACATTGAGCAGCAATGGAACGATAATCGTCTCACCATCGAAGGACAGATTCTGCACAAGCATGTAGATGATCCGTTTTATAGACAAAAGTGTGGTGACCAGATAACATTGCGTGCGGTGAATATCGCTTCGCGTGAACTTGGACTCTATGGAATCTCTGATGCCATAGAGTTACTTCCTTCCTCATCTTTTGAAAATACGATTTTGCATCCCAACTATCCGGGGCGATGGCAACCGGTTGCTGTGGAGTATAAGCATGGCAAACCGAAAAGAAACGAAGTGGATGAAGTGCAGTTGGCAGCACAAATCATGTGTATAGAAGAAATGTATGCTATCCATATATCATACGGCTCTTTCTTTTATGGGGAGCTTCGCCATCGGGTTAATGTGGATATAACGGAGGAGCTGCGAAATATAGTCAGACAATGTGCCCGGGATATGCACGATATATTTAGTAAAGCGGTTATCCCGAAGGCTGAATATGGGAAACATTGTGACAAGTGCTCGCTGAAAGATATCTGCATGCCGGAAATGGTAAATAATTGTACTTCGGTAGATAATTACCTTACTAAAAATCTGTACCTATGAGAAAACTATTGAATACTTTGTATGTGACGACACCGGAAGCGTATCTTAGTAAGGATGGGCTGAATGTCGTTATATCTGTTCAGCAGGAGGAGGTGTTTCGTATTCCTGTCATAAATATAGAGGGCATCGTTACGTTCGGATATATGGGCGCAAGTCCCGGTGTGATGAAATTGTGTAGTGACAATGGTATATCACTCACATTTCTTTCTCTACAAGGCAGATTTATCAGCAGGGTTCAAGGTGCTACGAAAGGGAATGTTCTGTTACGCAAAAAGCAGTACCAATTGTCGGACGATGCATCTTGGTCGTTGCATGTGGTTAGGTTGATGATTGGTGGTAAGATTCAAAACTATCGCAATATATTGAGGAGATATATTCGTGATTATGGTGAGAATGAAGACATTAATAGGGCGGTGCAAGTATTGGAACGTGCCAAGCGTGATGCTTTGAAGGCTCAAGATAAGACGGAATTAATTGGTTATGAGGGGATGGCTTCGAATGCCTATTTTGAGGTATTGCCAATCTTGATACTTAATCAGAAGACTGATTTCCCATTTCATGGTCGCAATCGTCGTCCTCCCAAGGATGCGGTGAATGCCATGTTGTCTTTTGCATATACGTTGATAGCCAATGATGTTGCGGCCGCTCTCGAAACTGTTGGCCTTGATCCATACGTCGGGTTTCTCCATACACTCCGTCCGGGGCGCACATCGTTGGCCTTAGATATGATGGAAGAGTTACGTGCTTACCTTGGCGACCGTTTTATTTTGTCGTTGATTAATAAAAGACAGATTTCAGTAAAAGACTTCTTGTTCCAAGGTGATAATGGGGTTGTTATGACAGATAAAGGGAAAAAGACTTTTATTACTGCATGGCAGGCAAGGAAAAGGGAAGTGATAATTCATCCTTATCTTAATGAAAAAGTTGAAATAGGGCTTCTGCCTTATGTGCAGGCTATGTTAATGGCAAGGTATATCAGGCAGGATATTGACGATTATCCGGTATTTCTTATAAAATGATTTTTAATTATGTACATTCTTGTGACTTACGATGTGGATACTACAAGCAAAGAGGGGGCTCGCCGTTTACGATGTGTGGCTAAGGCTTGTCTGGATTATGGACAGAGGGTGCAGAACTCAGTCTTTGAGTGTGTAGTGACGGAAGCGCAATATTCTCTTCTAAAAGGGAGAGTTAGGGATATTATTGATATGTCTCTTGATAGTGTTCGTTTTTATATTCTTAGTAAAAATGAGAATAAGAGGGTGGAAGTAATAGGTGTTGAAACGGCGTATAAACTTGAGGAGGCTCTTATAATATAATGCGAATGTGGTGTGTTACAAAAAAAGTAGTATCTTCGCATGTGTTAATAATCAGTAGATTAAATTATTTGTAAAGTATTTCTTCGTTATGAAGTTGAATAATAATGATGATTCGCATAACAGTGGATTAAATTTGCTGATTTATAATATGTTATTAGATATAGAGTCACACCCTGCGTGGGTGTGTGGATTGAAACTAGATCAATCTAAGGAGTATCAAGAACTCAAGAGTCACACCCTGCGTGGGTGTGTGGATTGAAACTACGCTGTGGGTGAATATGGTCCAGTCCATTTCCGTGTCACACCCTGCGTGGGTGTGTGGATTGAAACAAGCAGTACGCAAGGGAGCATCCGGAGATGCCGTCACACCCTGCGTGGGTGTGTGGATTGAAACGTAGTAGTGGTTTGAGTGGTGATGATGTGTTAGGTCACACCCTGCGTGGGTGTGTGGATTGAAACTTTAAGAGAATAGTCCCATTTTCCAGTTTCATCTGTCACACCCTGCGTGGGTGTGTGGATTGAAACATTCCATGGAACTCACAGAAGATAGATGAGAAGTCACACCCTGCGTGGGTGTGTGGATTGAAACGATAGAGATGTTAATCCCATTGAAGATTACAATAGTCACACCCTGCGTGGGTGTGTGGATTGAAACCACCGCCTCCTGTCGTGCCTGTATCACTCCAAAGTCACACCCTGCGTGGGTGTGTGGATTGAAACACATCAAGCTTGCGCTTTATTTTAGGACGCTTCAGGTCACACCCTGCGTGGGTGTGTGGATTGAAACTCCCAGGACATAACTATAGAAGGCAGGAAATACGCGTCACACCCTGTGTGGGTGTGTGGATTGAAACGGTCTGTATGTCGATGAGCCGGATTTCTTCGGGGAGTCACACCCTGCGTGGGTGTGTGGATTGAAACACCTTCGACTACCTGGAGGAGATACCTGCACATGGTCACACCCTGCGTGGGTGTATATGGATTGAAGCATTGTTCACTCGTTGGTCAAGTTTATGGAAGAATTGTAAGCATTCGGCCTCTTGTGTATTTCTCTTCAAGCTGTTATAAAGTCAAAAGCCAAACGAAGTACGTTAGGCTTTTGACTTTGTTATGACTGGAAAAAACACGCACAATCCCGGATGCTTATCTTTTGTCTGTCTTCTTTTGTGGTTTCACCTAGGTGACAATACATTGGCATCTAAGTGGAGAGGCGTAGTCACCCAAGTGATACGCTTGCTTCACCTTGGTGAAACTATAAATTCAACTAAGTGTTTCAAAGCAAATATATTATATTTTTACTATACTATCCCTTGTTGCTTATTTGTTATATTATTGATTATTAATGTGTTGTTATCTGTTTGTATCGATTGTTTTTCTTGTCTTTATAAGATATATTAAAACATAAACTAACATGAAAATTGGTATAATTGACCTTTGTAAACAAATAGAAGATCCTAGGATGAACCGCAAAAAAGTCCATAAAATGGAAACTATTATCTATATATCCATTGCTGCTGTAATCTGTGGCGCTCAATCCTGGAATGAGATTGAGGAATTTGGCAATGCGAAAATTGCTTTTTTCAAGAGTCGCATACCCGGCCTGGAGTTCATCCCCAGTCATGATACTTTTAACAGATTCTTCAGTATGATAAAGTCCGATTATTTTGAGTTGATCTTCCGTAATTGGGTAAAACGAGTCTGTCTGGAGGTGAAAGGCGTTGTAGCTATAGATGGCAAGCTCATGCGTGGTCCAAGCCAA
>OODL01000304.1_pt1 | contig 62068 bp, 45 predicted proteins | sample 1671181 | NCBI WGS metagenome assembly OODL01 (sample SAMN06348130, study PRJEB24527) | human gut metagenome | biome: human gut; feature: ankylosing spondylitis patient; material: feces | host: Homo sapiens | place: China | collected 2015-10 | reverse complement strand
CGCCCTGCGCCAGATGGGCGTGCGCGTGCTGGCCCTTGGCCCCGGACAGCGCGGCTGCCCGGACTTCCCGGCCATGTTCCACATGCTGTACGAGGACCTGCACTGCCCCTACGTGCTTTGCGAAGGCGGCGGGCATCTGGCCCTTTCCCTGCTGGAAGCGGGCTTTGCCGACGAATTCCTGCTGCATCTGGCGCCGCGCATCCTGGGCGACAACGAGGCCGCGCCCCTGTTCGACGGCCGCAGCCCCCTCACCATGGCCGAGGCCCTGGACCTGCGCGTCTGCCGCACCTCCCTGTGCGACGGCGACGTCCACCTGCAGCTGCGCCCGGCCATTCCTCAGGAGTAGACCATGTTTACCGGCATCATCCAGGGACAGGGCGAGATCGTGGGCCTGCGCCGCAGCGGCCAGGAGTGCCGCATGGAAGTGCGCCCCCTCTTCCCTCTGGAAAATATCGTGGACGGGGAGTCCATCGCCCATAACGGCGCCTGCCTGTCCGTGGAACGGCACAGCGGTTCCACCTTCACTGTCTATGCTTCGGGCGAGAGCCTTTCCCGCACCACCCTGGGCGACCTGCGCAAGGGCGATTTGGTCAATCTGGAGCGGGCCCTGGCCCTGGGCGACCGCCTGGGCGGGCACCTGGTCAGCGGCCATGTGGACTGCGTGGCCACGGTGCGTTCCGTGGAACAGGCCGGTTCCTCCCTGCGCTGCACGCTGGCCTTCCCGCCGGCCTTTGCGGCGGAAGTCATCGAAAAGGGCTCCGTCACGCTGGACGGCATCAGCCTGACCATCAATGCCTGCGGCAAGGATTTCCTGACCGTCAACGTCATCCCGGACACCCAGAAACGCACCACCATGCTGCACTGGCGCCCGGGCAGCCGCGTGAACATGGAGACGGACCTCATCGGCAAGTACGTGCGCCGCATCATGCAGTGCCAGGCCGACGGGCCCGCCACGCCGCAGAAGAGCAGCGGCATCAACAAGGAATTTTTACTGCAAAACGGTTTTCTTTAGGAGCAGACCATGAGCAATCCCACTACCATCAGCGGCATGCTTGATGCCAAAGGCCTCAAGATCGCCATCCTGGCCACCCGTTTCAACGACTTCATCGTGGACCGCCTGACCGGCGGCGCCCTGGACTACCTGGAACGCCACGGCCTCGATGCCAAGAACATCACCATCGTGCGCATCCCCGGTGCTTTCGAGATGCCCCTGGTCTGCCAGAAGCTGGCCGCCAGCGGCAAGTATGACGGCATCGTGGCCCTGGGCGCCGTGATCCGCGGTGCCACCCCCCACTTCGACTACGTGTGCAACGAAGCCAGCAAGGGCATCGCCCAGGTGATGCTGCAGTACAAGACCCCCATCGGCTTCGGCCTGCTGACCTGCGACAGCATCGAGCAGGCCATCGAACGCGCCGGTTCCAAGGGCGGCAACAAGGGCGTGGAAGCTGCCGCCGCCATGCTGGAAACCATCCGCGTGCTGGAGCAGCTGTAATCCATGAGCAAGGGTAAATCCGCCAGCCGCCGGGGCGAACGCGCCCAGGCTTTTCAGGTTCTGTACGGGCTGTCCTTCGCCGACGCCACCTCGCTGGAAGACGTGCGCCGCGCCTTCCTGCAGTCCCCCGACCATCAGGAGACCGAAGAAGGCGAGCTGCCTTCCGGTTTTGCCTGGGATCTGGTGCAGGGCGTGTGGAGCAGGCGCGATGAACTGGACAAGACCATCAGCCGCTTCTCGCGCAACTGGCGCGTGGACCGCATGGGTCGCGTGGAGCTGACCCTGCTGCGCCTGGCCATGTACGAACTGCTGTACCGCCAGGACGTCCCCGCCAAGGTCGCCATCAACGAGGCCCTGGAGCTGACCCGCCAGTTCGGCGAAGACAACGCCACCAGTTTTGTCAACGGTATTCTGGACGCCGCCGCCAAGGCTCTGGAAAAGGGTTCCCTCTCCGCCGGAGAGGATTCCACCAACTAAAAGCAGACAAGTGTCATGACGCAAGATCGTTATTCCCCGCAGGACATCGAACAGAAATGGCAGGAGCGCTGGCAGCAGCAGGATGCCTTTGCCTGCGACCATCACAGCGACAAACCCAAGTATTACGTGCTGGAGATGTTCCCCTACCCCTCGGGCAACATCCACATGGGCCATGTGCGCAACTATTCCATCGGTGACGTGGTGGCCCGCTGCAAGCGCATGCAGGGCTTCAACGTGCTGCATCCCATGGGCTGGGACGCCTTCGGCCTGCCCGCGGAAAATGCCGCCATCAAGCACAACACCCATCCGGCCAAGTGGACCTATGCCAACATAGACAACATGCGCGCGCAGCTGCGCCGTCTGGGCTATTCCTATGACTGGTCCCGCGAAGTGGCCACCTGCCGCCCCGAGTACTACCGCTGGGAGCAGAGCTTCTTCCTGCGCCTGCTGGAAAAGGGCCTGGTCTACCGCAAGAAGGCGCCCCAGAACTGGTGCCCCTCCTGCCACACCGTGCTGGCCAACGAACAGGTCATCGACGGCCTGTGCTGGCGTTGCGACAGCCATGTGGAACAGAAGGACCTGACCCAGTGGTTCCTGCGCATCACCGCCTACGGTGACGAACTGCTGCAGGACCTGCAGAAGCTGGAAGGCGGCTGGCCCGACCGCGTGCTCTCCATGCAGCGCAACTGGATCGGCAAGTCCACCGGTGCGGCCGTGCGCTTCGGCCTGCCCGCTCCCCTGGACGGCGTCGACCATCTGGAAGTCTTCACCACCCGTCCCGACACCGTGTTCGGCGTGACCTTCCTGACCCTGGCCCCCGAACATCCGCTGGTGGAAAAGCTCATCGAAGGTTACGAAAAGGCCGACGAAGTGCGCGCCTTCGTGACCCGCATCCGCAACATGGACCGTCTGGAGCGCCAGTCCGACAATCTGGAAAAAGAAGGCATCTTCACCGGCGCCTATGTGATCCATCCCTTCACCGGCCGGCAGGTGCCCGTGTGGCTGGGCAACTTCGTCCTGGCCGACTACGGTACCGGCGCCGTCATGGGCGTGCCCGCCCACGACCAGCGTGACTTCGAATTCGCCCGCAAGTACGGCCTGCCCGTCAAGGTGGTCATCAGCCCCGAAGGCGAGGTCCTCGACCCCGCCACCATGGAAGCCGCCTTCACCACCGAAGGCGTGATGGTCAATTCCGGCGACTTCGACGGCATGCCCAACACCGACGGCAAGAAGGCCGTGGCCGAACGTCTGGAAAAGGAAGGCAAGGGCAAGGCCACCACGCAGTTCCGCCTGCGTGACTGGAACATCTCGCGCCAGCGTTACTGGGGCGCCCCCATCCCGGTCATCTACTGCGACAAGTGCGGCGTGGTGCCCGAGAAGGAAGAGAACCTGCCCGTGCTCCTGCCCCTGGATGCCCATGTGCGTGAAGACGGCCGCTCTCCCCTGCCCGAGACCGACTCCTTCGTGCGCTGCACCTGCCCCGTCTGCGGTGGCGAGGCCCGTCGCGAGACCGATACCCTGGACACCTTCGTGGAGTCCTCCTGGTACTTCGCCCGCTACACCGGCGCCCGCAATACCGAGAGCGCCTTCGATATGGACGCCCTCAAGTACTGGCTGCCCGTGGACCAGTACATCGGCGGTGTGGAACACGCCATCCTGCACCTGCTCTACGCCCGCTTCTTCACCAAGGTCCTGCGCGACCTGGGCTTCTACCCCGAAGGCCTGGACGAGCCCTTCACCAACCTGCTCACCCAGGGCATGGTGCTCAAGGACGGCAGCAAGATGTCCAAGTCCAAGGGCAACGTGGTGGACCCCACGGCCATGATCGCCAAGTACGGCGCGGACACCGTGCGTCTGTTCTGCCTCTTCGCCGCGCCGCCGGAGCGTGACTTCGACTGGTCCGACAGCGGCATCGAAGGCTCCTCGCGCTTCCTGCACCGCGTCTGGCGTCTGTTCATGGACGAGGCCGAGCGCCTGTCCGCGGTCAAGGCCTGCGGCGCCGGTGCCGACGACGTGACCACGCCCGAAGCCCGCGACCTGCGCCGCCGCGAGCATCTGACGGTCAAGAAGGTCACCGAAGACATGGGCAACCGCTTCCAGTTCAACACCGCCATCTCCGCGGTCATGGAACTGGTCAACGCCATGTACCTGTCCCGCGAAAAGCTGGGCAAGAGCGACGCCGAGAACCGCGTCTTCTCTTCGGCCATGGCCACGGTGCTGACCCTGCTCTCGCCCATCACCCCGCACCTGTGCGAGGAACTGTGGCAGCGCATGGGCCACACCTCTTCCCTGCAGGAAGAAGCCTGGCCCGTGTGCGAGGAAAGCGCCCTGGTGCAGGATACCGTCACCATCGCCCTGCAGGTCAACGGCAAGCTGCGCGGTACCATCGAAGTGCCCGCCGGTGCCGACAAGGCCCGGATGGAAGAAGTGGCCCTGGCCGACGCCGCCGTGCAGCGTCACACCAGCGGCCTGACCATCCGCAAGGTCGTGGTGGTGCCCGGCAAGCTGGTCAACGTGGTGGCCAACTAGCCCACAGGGAGCCCCGCTCCGCAATACCGAACTGAACCGTTGCGGGGGAAGAAGGCCCGGACATGCCGTCCGCCTTTTTTCCCCGCAACGTCGTTTTCCATCCCAACCCCAGGACACGCCCATGCCCAGACCCGGTTTTTCCTTTCTCGTCTGCCCGGACAGCCGCCTTTTGCAGGCCCGTCTGGAAGCCCTCGTGAGCGCCCAGGGCGACAGCAGCCGCTGGGAACGGCACGTCCACTGGGGGGACGAGGAGCCCTCGCCGCGCTTCTGGGAACAGCTCACCCTCCAGGGGCTGTTCGGCACGCCGCGCCTGCTGGTGGTACGGCAGGCCCATCTCTGGCCCGCCGCGGTCTGGAAAAAGATCTCCGCAGCTCTGGCCCGGCCCTCGGAACAGTGCTGGCCTTTCTTCTGCCTGGAAGTGGCCTGGGAAAAAGGCCAGCCCAAAATCCCGGCCCACATCGCCAAGCTGCGCTGCCTGGGCTTTGCCGACCAGCAGGGCTGGATCTGGCGCAGCGAAGGCCTGAGCGAGCGCAGCATCAAGAAATATGTCCGCGACCGCGCCCAGGCCCTGGGCATCCCCTTCGAGGCCGACGCCTTCGAACAGTTCTGCACCTCCGTGCCCCCCGATGCCCAGGCCGTGGAGAACGAACTGGAAAAACTCCTGCTCCTGCGCCCGGCGGATGACGGGCAGGCCATGCCCTGGTCCGTCACCACGGACATGCTGGCCACCAGCTCCTGGGCCCCGGAATGCAATATCTTCGCCTGCATCCGCCATATGGAAGCCGGCAACCTGGCCGCTGTCTGGAAAGAGCTGGCCCGGGGCCGCAAGGACGTGGAAGGCCTGCTTTTCCCCCTGCTCTCCCTGCTGGCCCGCGAGTTCCGCCAACTCTGGCAGGCCTGCGCGGGCGAGAAGGTCCGCTTCCATCCCTCCGAAGCCAACGCCAAGCAACAGCTGGCACGCCGTCTGGGCCCCGCCGCCCTGGCCCGCTGCCTGGGCATGATCATGGACGCCGAGCTGGCCATCAAGAGCGGCCGCTGCACGCCTGAGCAAAGCCTGGACAAGCTGGCCACCGATCTTGTGGCCCTCTTCGCTGCTGCACGGCGCTAGATTTTTTTGGGGGAAGGGACCCCCTTTTGCTAGCGCGAAAAGTGGGTCCCTTCCCCCAAGCCCCCATCCTCCCCCAAACGCGCTTTCTTCCGGAAAATTTTTGCATGACGGTCAGACCTTCGACTCAAAAGGGCGAAACCTTCCACGAAGACATGTGACACGGCGCCTGCAATTCTTCGGACGCACTCTATCCCCAAAAATCACAAACGGCAGTCACTGGCCTCTCTGCCACAGGCAGTTGATGGACTGCGTCATCAGCCCTTCCGAATATATCACTGGTCACGAAGCCAAAGAGGATGCTCCCCGGGGCGTCCTCTTTGGCTTCCGGTAAAGCGCGCCGGGGAGGGGTGAGGAATTTGAGGGAGGGGGCCCCCTCTCGCGTCGGCAGCGACCGAAGGAGCTTTACGGGCATCGACAACAGAGATGAGGGGTCCCCCTCCCCTCAATGAATCTCTTTTCTGCCCCTTGCGCTTGCCAAAAAGCATCTTACCTTATGACCGCAATGCCTGTATCCTCTGCCTCTCCCCATAGCGGCCACCGCAGCCGCCTGCGTCAGCGACTGGCTCGCGAGCCTCTGGCCGTGGCCGATTATGAGATCCTGGAACTGTTGCTGGGCTACGGGCAGCCGCGCAAGGATACCAAACCGCTGGCCCGGGAACTGCTGCTGCGTTTCCACAATATCCGCGGCGTGCTGGACGCTCCGCCGGAACAGCTGCTGGCCGTGCCGGGTTTCGGCCCCGGGCTGCTCTCCATGTGGCAGGTACTGCGCGAAGTGCTGGCCCGCCATGCGGCCGCGCCCCTGTTGCAGGGGGTGGAAGTGGCAACGCCCCAGGCCGTGGCCGAGATGGCCCGGGCCCGTCTGGCCGGCAGCCAGCAGGAAGAATGCTGGCTGGCCATGGTCAATGCGGGCAACCGCCTCGTGGCCTGGGAACGCCTGCGCCAGGGCAATGTGGAAAGCGTCCCTTTGCTGCCCCGCGATGTACTGGAGCCTGCCCTGCGCTACAAGGCCAGCGGCATCATCCTGGTGCACAACCATCCGGGCGGCCAGACCCGGCCCTCCCAGCCCGACCTCATCTTCACCAATACCGTGCGGGAGCTGGCCGTCAACATGGGGCTGCGTTTTCTGGACCATGTGATCGTCACCGATAATGGCTGCTACAGCATCTGCCAGTGCAGACACCTGTAAGCAGTCCGGGAGTATATATGTCTGATCAGAAAAAGAACGACCATCCGCTGGAGGACATGCTGTCCCAGTTGCAGGATGCCCTGAGCCAGGCGGTGGATGCCGCCGGACAGGACCAGGGGACGAGCGGCGACGAACAGGCGTCGGCCCCCGGCGAACAGCAGATCTCCGACCTGCTGCCGGTGCTGCCCGTTCGGGATGTCGTAGTGTTCAACTACATGATCCTGCCGCTGTTCATCGGTCGCGAAAAATCCGTCAAAGCCGTGGAAGCCGCCCTCAAGAAGGGCCGCCACCTGCTGGTCTGCACCCAGAAGGAAGAATCCACCGAAGATCCCGGCCCCAACGACCTCTACACTGCCGGTACGGTGGTGCAGGTCATGCGCATGCTCAAGATGCCCGACGGCCGCATCAAGATCCTGGTGCAGGGCGCCAGCCGGGCCAAGGTGGAAGGCTACCACCGTGTGGAGCCCTATCTGGAAGCCCGCATCACCGTCCTGCAGGAAGAGACGCCCCCGCGCGACGCCAAGATAGAAGCCCTGCTGCGCTCCGCCCGTGAGCAGAGCGAAAAGGTGCTCCAGCTGCGCGGCGTGGCCTCCCCGGACATCCTGGCCGTGCTCCAGGGCGTGGAGGAACCGGGCCGTCTGGCCGACCTCATCGCCGCCAACCTGCGCATGAAGACCGCCGAGGCCCAGCGCATCCTCGAAGCCGTGAACCCCGTGGAGCGCCTGATGCTGGTCAACATCCAGCTCGAACGCGAGGTGGAAGTGGCCACCATGCAGGCCCACATCCAGAGCACGGCCCGCGAAGGCATGGACAAGGCGCAGAAGGAATACTTCCTGCGCGAACAGATCAAGGCCATCCGTCATGAACTGGGCGATGCGGCCTCCGAAGGCGAAGAAGAGCTGGACGAGCTGCGCAAGGCCCTGGACAAGGCCGGTCTGCCCAAGGACGTCCGCAAGGAAGCGGACAAGCAATTGCGCCGCCTGTCCGGCATGCACGCCGATTCTTCCGAGGCCAACGTGGTGCGCACCTATCTGGACTGGCTGGTGGAACTGCCGTGGAAGAAGCTTTCCCGCGACCGTCTGGACATCGCCCATGCCAAGGCCATCCTGGATGAGGACCACTACGGTCTGGACAAGATCAAGGACCGCATCCTGGAATTCCTCAGCGTGCGCAAGCTCAATCCCCAGTCCAAGGGCCCCATCCTCTGCTTCGCCGGCCCTCCAGGCGTGGGCAAGACCTCGCTGGGCCGCTCCATCGCGCGGGCCCTGGGCCGTCATTTCCAGCGCCTGTCCCTGGGCGGCATGCATGACGAGGCCGAGATCCGCGGCCACCGCCGCACCTATATCGGCGCCATGCCCGGTCGCATCATCCAGGCCATCAAGCAGGCCGGTACCCGCAACCCGGTCATCGTGCTGGACGAAGTGGACAAGCTGGGCTCCGATTTCCGGGGCGACCCCTCGTCCGCTCTGCTGGAAGTGCTGGACCCCGAACAGAACCATACCTTCAGCGACCACTACCTGAACGTGCCCTTCGACCTTTCCAAGGTCATGTTCCTGTGTACGGCCAACCATCTGGAGACCATCCCGGCTCCCCTGCGCGACCGTATGGAGGTCATCAGCCTGCCCGGCTACACCATGCAGGAAAAGGTGGAGATCGCCAAACGCCACCTGCTGCCCAAGAAGGTGACGGAGAACGGCCTGCGTGAAGGTGACGTCATCATGGACGATACCGCCCTTACCGCCGTCATCCGCGGCTATACCCGCGAAGCCGGCCTGCGCAACCTGGAACGGGAGCTGGGCTCCATCTGCCGCAAGCTGGCCCGCCAGCGTGCCGAAGGCAAGAAGGGCAGTTTCACCGTGGACAGCGCCATGGTGGAAAAACTGCTGGGCGCGCCGCGCTTCATCGAAGACGAGAAGGACAAGCGCCTCATGCCCGGCATGGCTCTGGGCCTGGCCTGGACCCCGGCCGGCGGCGAGGTGCTGACCATCGAATGCGCCTGCATGAAGGGCAAGGGCAACCTGCAGCTCACGGGCCAGCTGGGCGACGTCATGAAGGAAAGCGCCCGCATCGCCATGAGCTACATCCGCAGCCGGGCCGACAGCCTGGGCATCGACGCGGACTTCAGCGATACGCAGGACATCCACATCCATGTACCTGCCGGTGCTGTGCCCAAGGACGGCCCCTCCGCCGGTGTCACGCTGACCTCGGCCCTGATCTCGGCCCTGAGCGGCCGCATCGTGCGGGCCGATACCTGCATGACCGGCGAGATCACCCTGCAGGGCCGGGTGCTGCCCGTGGGCGGCATCAAGGAAAAGATCCTGGCCGGTGTGGCACGCGGGCTCAAGCATGTCATCATCCCCAGCCAGAACGTCAAGGATCTGGAAGAGGTCCCCAAGGAACTGCTGAAAAAGATCAAGGTCCACCCCGCGCACACTTATGACGATGTGCTGGCCCTGGCCTTCGAACCTGTCAAAAAGACGGCCGCGCGTGCCAGGAAAGCCGCTCCGGCCACGGAAAAGAAATAACGCCGCTGTCGCCCCTGCAAGGCGGTGACGCGGATGGCCCGGGACGACATGGCGTTGCCCCGGGCCTTTTTGCTTTGCCCAGCCGCACACAGGACAAGGATATGACCCTTCAGGAACTGCTGACCTCGCTGACCCGCGACCTGCATGCCGCAGGCACGGATGCCCCCGCGCTGGAGGCCCGCCTGCTGGCAGGCCATGTGCTGCACCTTGACCGCATCGGCCTGATGCTGGCCATGCCCTCCCCTGTGGCGGACGACGCAGCCGCCGCCATCCGCGCCCTGACCGCCCGCCGCTGCGCCGGTGAACCGCTGGCCCACATCACCGGGCGGCGCGAGTTCTTCGGCCGCGATTTCGAGGTCAGCCCGCAGACCCTCATCCCCCGGCCGGAGACCGAGCTGCTGCTGGAGATCGTGCTGCGGGAATGCGAGGGGCACGGGGAGGTGCGCTTTGCGGATCTGGGCACGGGCACGGGCTGCATCGGCATCACGCTGGCTCTGGAGCTGCCGCACAGCCGGGGCCTGCTGCTGGAATACAGCGCCGGGGCCCTGCCCGTGGCGGCCCGCAACATCAGCAGCCTGCAGGCCGCTGACCGTCTGGCCCTGGTACGGGGGGACATGTTCACGCCGCCGCTGTTGCCGCAGGGGCTGGACGTGCTGGTCAGTAATCCGCCCTACATCGCCGCCGCGGAAGAAGCCGAGGTCATGGCGGAAGTCCTGCATCACGAGCCGCACAGCGCGCTCTTTTCCGAGCAGGACGGTCTGCGCCACCTGCACGCCGTCATCCGTGCCGGACAGCAGGCCTTGAAACCGGGCGGCCTTATCGCCATGGAACACGGTTACCGCCAGGGCGAGGCCGTGCGCCGTCTGCTGATGGAGGCCGGTTACAACGCGCCCCGCACCGAGCAGGATCTGGCCGGTCTGGACCGCTGCACCTGGGCCCGCCGGGGCTGATCCGCCGGAGGAACCAGCAGCAGCGGGCGTCCCTGTCCTCCCGCATCGGCAGGGCACTGCCAAGAGGCACCACCGCTCCCCTTGCTGCACACGCCATCGCCGCCGGCGAGGCCTGCGATGTGTGCCGCCCGCGAGCTGCACACATCTTGATAAAATTTTTCCGGCTCCTCTCCCCGCAGCGACCCTGTACGGAAAGGACGGGGCAGCACTCCGGCACTCCGTATCTTCCGCCGGGCACGTCGCGCGCGCCGAGGCCGGGCACGGGCGAAAAAATTTCCCTCTTCCCGGCTAGGCCCGGAAGGCACTCTTTGCTATAGCAAGGCAAAGGTGTTCGTCATGGGAAGATACGCAGACCCCACGGAAAAAGCCATCCGCTGCCCGCTCAAGGGGCATCAGCGGCCCCTGCTGGCCTGTCTGGCCTGCCGGCATTTCCCCTGTCGCGCCATGACGGAAGAACGGCTGGCTCTGTTGCGCACGTCGCCCTTTGTCCAGCTGGATACGAAAAACTCAAAACTGCTGCCACGGAGGCACGTCATGTATATTTTCAGGATGACTTCTGGAGAACTGCGGGACGCTCCCGAAGATTTCAGCCCCGATGCCCCGGACTTCGAACAGCTGGCCGATGTGGAAGAAGTGCTGGTCATCGGCAAGGTGCTGGTCAAGCAGTTGCGCCTGGTGGCCAAGCCCCGGGAAGAGCGCGACCGCATCCGGGAACAGCTCTCCACGCCCGACCTGCCTGAAGAAGTGGAAGAAGAAAAGCCCCGCCGCAGACGCCGCAGCAGCGTCCGGGACGAGGACTGATGCCTTTGGGGACTGCCATCCGTGCGGTCCCTTTTTCTTTTTCCCTTGCTGATTTTCCTTTTCGGGATGCAGGTCAGTTTTTTCCATCACCGGGATCCGCCAGCCCCGTCCGCCTTTCGTCCGCCTCTCTTCCCCTGCCCTGGCGTGTCTTTCTCCTGACGGCGATCTTTTTTGCGGCGTCCGCCACTGCCAAGGGTACGCGCCCTCCCGGCCCCTGATCCCGGCCTTTCCCGTCCCTGACGGGCTGCATGCCCCTCTCCGGACCGCAAGAGCAAGGGCGCTCCCATCCGCTCATCCCGGGGCAGGATTTTTTCCATAAACGGCAGCCAACAAGCCGGCATCACGCATATTTTTTTGCTCTCCACGCTATGCTTGGGAAATGATTCCCAATCAATTCCGGCATGGACATTTTCCGCGTTACGGTTTAATGTCGCACATGCATAGATAAATCGACGACAACCATAGCGAACAGCAACAGCGCCCCTGCCCGCCGGACACCACCGTACCGGCATCCGTACCGGGCCCACCCCGGAACGAAAAAAGGACGCGCTGTTTTTTTGGCCCCGTATGGATGCAGATCATTCATCCATACATGAATCTCGCGAAGGTTGCCGGGAACATGACACCATCATTCCATATTCGACATGCCTTGCCAGACGACGGACGGACACGGGGTTCTCCTGCCGGATGACATGCAGGCCGGATAGCCTGAGGGGGAAACCATGGAAGAATTGACGAAACTTGTCTCCAACATCAACAGCTTCATCTGGGGCATGTACTGCCTTATCCCGCTGCTGTGTGGTGTGGGCATATACTTCACCATCCGGCTGAAGTTCATCCAGGTCCGCAAGTTCGGACAGGCCGTGCGCATGCTCTTCGGTGACCTTTCCCTGAAGGGCAAGCGCGCCGACAAGCACGGCATGAGCTCCTTCCAGTCCGTGGCCACCGCCATCGCCGCCCAGGTGGGTACCGGCAACCTAGCCGGTGCCGCCACCGCCATCGCCATGGGTGGTCCCGGCGCCATCTTCTGGATGTGGATCGCCGCCTTCTTCGGCATGGCCACCATCTTTGCCGAAGCCGTGCTGGCCCAGGTCTACCGCACCCGCGACGACGCCGGCCACATCACCGGCGGCCCCGCCTACTACATCTCCAAAGGTCTCGGCAGCCACAAGCTGGCCGTGTTCTTCTCGGTCTCCATCATCATCGCCCTGGGTTGCATCGGCAACATGGTGCAGTCCAACTCCATCGCCGACGCCTTCAAGACCGCTTTTGACGTGCCGCCCCTGGTCATGGGCCTGATCATCGCCGCCTGCGGTGCCTTCGTCTTCTTCGGCGGCATCGGCCGCATCGCTGCCGTGACCGAAAAGATGGTGCCCCTCATGGCCCTGCTGTATGTCATCGGCGGCCTGTTCGTGGTCCTCAGCAATGCCGACCAGATCATCCCCACCTTCAAGATGATCTTTGTGGGCGCCTTCGATCCTTCGGCCGCCACCGGCGGCATCATCGGTGCCGGTGTCAAGGAAGCCATCCGCTACGGTGTGGCCCGCGGCCTGTTCTCCAACGAAGCCGGTATGGGTTCCACGCCTCACGCCCATGCCGTGGCCAAGGTGCAGTACCCCGCCCAGCAGGGCCTGATGGCTATCGTCAGCGTGTTCATCGATACCTTCGTCGTGCTCAACATGACCGCCCTGGTCATCTTCGTCACCGGCGCTCTGGACGGTACCACCACCGGTATCGCCCTGACCCAGAAGGCCTTCTCCACCGGTCTGGGTGCCTTTGGTATCAAGTTCGTGGCCATCTGCCTGCTGTTCTTCGCCTTCTCCACCATCGTGGGCTGGTATTTCTTCGGTGAGCAGAACGTCAAGTACCTGTTCGGTACCCGCGGCGTGACCCCCTACCGCGTGGTGGTGATGTGCTTCATCGTCATGGGTTCCCTGCTGCAGGTGAACCTGGTGTGGGAACTGGCCGACATGTTCAACGGCCTCATGGCCTTCCCCAACCTTATCGCCCTCATCGGTCTGGCCAAGGTCGTGAGCAAGGCCCTGGACGAATTCGAACAGGCCAACCTGGCTGACAACAAGTAGGGTCCCTGCCTGAAACAAAAAGTCCCCTGACCATCGTGGCCAGGGGACTTTTTTCATTTTTTTTCAAGGCCTCGCAGGCAGCCGCAGGGCCCTGCATCAGGGAAAAAAGCGTACGGGAATCAAAGCGTGGTCCCGATGCAGCCATCATGCTTTCAACATACTGCAACAAAAAACAGAAAAAACAAATGTAACACTACATAATAATGCCATTTATGGAATTTTTTTTCATCCATCGCACAGGATTTTTTTATAAAATTAGATAAAAAATAAAAAATTTACTCACTCTTTTTCTTAATGCATTGCCTTTATGCAGTAAAAAATATCCCCCATATTCCCTGCTTGATTTCACACTATAATAATTATATGCATACCGGACATTTTTTGATTCTGACCGGCCCTGCCGGGCCGAAGCAAAATTTTTCTCCCACCATAGCTTCACGGAGGTATCGAAAATGGAGCTCATCTACACTGGCAAAACGAAGAACGTCTATGCCCTGGAAAACGGCAACTATCTGCTGAAGTTCAAAGATGACTGCACCGGCAAGGACGGCGTTTTCGATCCCGGCGAGAACTCCGTGGGCCTGACCATCGACGGCGTGGGCGACGTGAACCTGCGCATGTCCATCTACTTCTTCGAAAAGATCAATGCCGCCGGCATCAAGACCCACTATGTGAGCGCCAACCTGGCCGACACCACCATGGAAGTCCTGCCTGCCAAGCCCTTCGGCAAGGGCCTGGAAGTGATCTGCCGCCACAAGGCCGTGGGCAGCTTCATCCGCCGTTACGGTGATTACATCGAAGAAGGTGCCGACCTGCCCGCCTATGTGGAAACCACCTTCAAGAACGACGCCCTGGGCGACCCCCTGGTCACCAAGGACGCCCTGGTGGCCCTGGGCGTGATGACCGACAAGCAGTACGACGACATCAAGGACATGACCCAGAAGATCACCCAGATCGTGGCCGACGACCTGAAGGAAAAGGGCCTGGTCCTGTACGACATCAAGTTCGAATACGGCTATGACGCCGACGGCAAGGTCATCCTCATCGACGAGATCGCCTCCGGCAACATGCGCGTCTACAAGGACGGCAAGTACATCGATCCCATGACCCTGTCCAAGATGTTCTTTGCCTAATCGGCAAGGACCTCCCCGCCGCGGCCTGACGGGCTGACGGCATCCGCCTGCAAGGCACGCCCGGTATGGAATGCTCCATGCCGGGCTTTTTTTATGCCGGATGCAGCTGCGGGACGGGACTTTTTCCCTCTCCGTCATGCGCAGGGCAGACGATCCAGCAATCTTTCCAGCCTGTCGGCGCAGCAGTGACGCACGACGCCCTTCCAAGCCCCTCACACACAACGCGACAGCCTTCAATAATCTGGAATCACAGAAGAAAAACAAGACATCACAAAGCCGGCATGATTTTCTCCAGCGTTCGCATTGCAGCCATTACAAATAAAATGATACAATAAAATAAAGACACATATATTTTTCCATACTCTCGGGAGGGACGCATGCTGTACGCGCATACGCTCGCCGGCCATCCGAAAAAAGACTGGCAGACCTTGCAGGAGCATCTGGACAACGTCGGCAGGCTGGCAGCGGACTTTGCCTCCTTGTTTGGAGCCGCCAGGACAGGAGCGACGCTGGGTACCCACCACGATGCCGGAAAAGCCACAGAAGGATTCCAGCGCAGGCTGGAAGGCGGCCCACGTGTCGATCATTCCACAGCAGGGGCCATACTGCTCTGGCAACGCTGGGAAGCGTCTCCATCCCGGCAGACTGCCGCCCTGGGCACCATGCTGTCCCGTTTTCTGGCCTATCCCATCCTCGGACATCACGGCGGCCTGCCCGACGCCGGTTCTGAATACGGTACCGGTCTCGACCACCGCCTTGCTCCCGGCAATATCCAAAAACTTCCCCCCTGGGATCCCGCGGCCATCCCGCTTCCGGCCTCTCCCATGGACGTCTACCAGGAGCTTCTCCCGCTCATCTGCAAGCAGGGACGCCACCCTGATCCCTTCCGCATCTGCTTTGCCCTGCGCATGCTGTTTTCCTGCCTTGTGGATGCCGACTATCTCGATACGGAACGTTTCTGCACCCCCGACATCTACCGGCTCCGGCCAGCGGTCCCCGCCCTGTCGCCGCTGGCCGCCCGACTGGAAGACTATCTGCATCGCAAAGGATTCCTGCACGAAAGCCGTGTTAGTCCGGAAGAACTTGAAGCAGGCGCGGCCGCGCCCTGCGGCAGCAGTGAACGCCAAAAGGCCATCGCCCTGGCCCGCTCCTTCATCCGCGAACAGTGCGAACAGGCTGCGGCCGCCGCTCCCGGCCTGTTCTCGCTCACAGTCCCGACCGGAGGGGGCAAGACGCTCTCCTCGCTGTCTTTCGCCATACGGCACGCCATCCGGCACGATCTGCGCCGCATCATCTTTGTGGTGCCCTACACCAGCATCATCGAGCAGAACGCCCAAATATTCCGCGAGGCGCTCGGCGATGAGGTGGTGCTGGAACACCACAGCAATTTCGTCCATCCCGACGAAGGCGATGACGAAAGCACGGCCAGCCTGCAATACCGGCTGAGTACGGAAAACTGGGAAGCAGCCGTCATCGTCACCACGTCCGTCCAGTTTTTCGAATCCCTGTTTTCCTGCAAGCCTTCCCGCTGCCGCAAACTGCACAATATCGCCCGCAGTGTGGTCATCCTCGACGAAGCCCAGATGATCCCCGTGCCCTTTGTCGCCCCCTGCGTGGAGGCCCTGCGCAGCCTTGCCGGGCACTACGGGACAAGCATCGTCCTCTGCACGGCCACCCAGCCGGCCCTGCTGCGCTCCACGGCCCTGCCTTGCGGGTTCGAAGCGGACGAAGTCCGCAGCCTGGTGCCCGAAGCGACCCTCCCGGCCCTGTTCAGGATCTTTGAACGCGTGCGGACGACCTTTGAGCCCATGCTCACCGACGCGGAACTGAGCGCACGCCTGCTGGCGGAGCGCCAGGTACTCTGCATCCTGAATTCACGGCGCCATGCCCGCGCGCTGTTCGAGCGATGCGGCAAAAACGAGGATCTTTTCCATCTCAGCGCGTACATGACGCCCTGCCACCGCAGCCGCACCTTGCAGACCATACGGGAAAGGCTGGCCAGCGGCCTTCCCTGCCGTGTCATCAGCACCTCGCTCATCGAGTGCGGCGTGGATATCAGCTTTCCCGTGGTCTATCGCGAACGCAACGGCCTCGATGTCATTGCCCAGGCAGCCGGGCGCTGCAACAGGCATGGAGAACGGGAGCTTGGGCATGTCTGCGTCTTTGACGGCGAACAGCCCGTTCCTCTCCGGGCCGCCGACCTGAACCGCAGACGCGAGGCCTGTGCCCTTGTCCAGGATGCGGACGACCTGTTCGGGCCCGAGACCATGCGGCGTTATTTCCAGGCCCTGTACAGCCACCCGGAACTGCTCGATGAGCACGCCATCCTTCAGAAGATGAAGCTCGTCACATCCTCCAATGCCGCCCTGGACCCGCGCTTTTACCGCATCCCCAAGCTGGATGCGGATTTTGCGGAAATCGACAGAACATTCCAGTTTATCGAATCTCAAACGGATAGCGTGGTCATCGAATCCCAGCTCCCGGAAGAGTTGCACACCTGTCTGCGCAACGAGCAGGCCCTCCCCTCCAGGGTGTTCCGCAGGCTGCAATCCTACAGCGTCCAGGTGTACCGCTGGGAACGGGAAGCCATGGAACAGGCCGGCCGGCTGGAATGCCTTCATGGCTGCGTGTACCTGCTCAGCGGCGGTCTGGGCTATGCGGAGGACACCGGACTGGATGTGCGGATGGCGGACGGTATCTCCTCGGCAGATCTGGTTTTCTGATCCGCCAGACAGGCCGGGAAGATCCCGGCAAGGACAGCAACTGAAAGGAGGCTCCCATGATCGGAGTCAGATTACGGGTTCAGGGCGACTATGCCCTGTTCACCCGCCCGGAAAACAAGGGGGAACGCTGTAGCTATGATGTCCCCACGCCATCGGCGATGCGCGGCATCCTTGAAGCCATCCACTGGAAACCGGCCATACGCTGGCTTGTGGACAGGATACATGTCCTGAACCCCATCGTGTTCGACAGCATTCGGCGCAACGAGGTCTCGGAAAAGGGCCCCAGCGTGAAAAGCGTCAAAAATGCGGCGAAAAACGGTACGCCCCTGTATCTGTTTGCCGACGAGTGCCGCCAGCAACGGGCCACCCTGCTGCTGCGGCATGTGGATTACGTCATCGAGGCACATTTCGAGCTGACGGACAAAGCCGGCCCGTCGGACAACGAAGGCAAGCACATCGACATTTTCCGGCGTCGCGCACGGAATGGCGAGTGCTTCCAGCAGCCCTGCCTGGGCTGCCGTGAGTTCCCCGCCTATTTTTCCCTTCTGGAAGAAGAGGATGCGCTGCCCGCCTCCAGCCTGGCCCACGATGCGCCGCGCGATCTCGGCTATATGCTGTACGACATCGACTATGCCCACGGCATGAAGCCCCTGTTCTATCGTCCGCGCCTGGAACAGGGGATCATCGACGTGGCCCGCTGGAAAAGGGAAACCCTATGTATCTGACAGAACTGTACCGTTTTTACGAACGCATGACGCAGGATCCCCAGTCCGGCATGCCGCCCGAAGGCATGAGCGCCGAAGCCATCCACTTTTCCCTGGTCATCGGCGAAGACGGCAGCCTGAAAGGCGTGCATGACCTGCGCGACAGCAAAGGCAAGCCGCTGCGCCGTTTCGTACCTGCGGCGGTCAGCCGCTCGAGCAATGTCGCCGCCAACTTCCTGTGGGACAAGACCTCCTACGTCCTCGGCATTGACGGACGTGACGATTCCTGCCCCTCTCTGGAAAAGAGGCAAGCCTTTCTGGCGCTGCATCATGAGCGTTTCGATACCTGCCCGGACAGACACGCCAAAGCGCTGCTGTCCTTTCTGGATCACTGGCGGCCGGAGATGCTCCACAGCCTGCCCGAACGTCAGGCCCTGCTGGGCAGCCGCCTGGTCTTCCAGCTTGAAGGCGAAGACCGCTTTCTCCACGAAGAACCGGCCATGGGCGCAGGCCTGACACCAGGCAGCGCAGAGATCTCCTTTGCCCTGGTCATCGCTGAAGACGGCAGCCTGAGATCTGTCCGCGACCTGCGCGACAGTAAAGGCAAGCCGCGCAAGATGTCCGTCCCGGCGGCACGGCGACAGAAAAAGGAACTGCTCCCGAACATGCTCTGGGATGACGCGGCGTATGTGCTGGGCGTTGACGGAAAGGACAATACACGCCCCAGCCCGGAGACCGCGGCAGCCTTCCACGCGCTCCACAGGACACTGCTACAGGATGTGGACGACAAACACGCCCGCGCCCTGCTGGCCTTTCTGGACCGCTGGCAGCCGGAGATGCTTCACAGCCTGCCGGAACGCCAGGCCCTTCTGGACAGCAATCTGGTCTTCCAGCTTCAGGGCGAAGAGGGCTTCCTGCACGAACACCCTGTCCTGCGGCGGGTCTGGCTGGACAATCTCGACGGACAGGAATGCCCGCAGGGACAGTGCCTCGTCACGGGCAGGGAAGGCCCCATCCTGAAAGTGCATCCCGTCATCAAAGGCGTCATAGGCGCCCAGACCTCGGGGGCCCGTCTCATCTCGTTCACCTGCAACTCGTTCCAGTCCTTCGGCAAGGAACAAAGCGAAAATGCCCCTGTCAGCCCGCGCGCGGCACGCGGCTATACCACGGCCCTGAACTACCTGCTTCAAAAGGAGCACAAACAGGTCGTGCGCCTGGGGGAAGACAGCATCGTCTTCTGGACGGACAGGGCCTGCGCGGAGGAATCCCTGCTCGGGGCCCTGTTCGACGGTCTCGACGCTACCGAGCAGACGCAGGACAGCGCCCTGCTGCACAAGGTCCGCTCCCTGCTGACGGCTATGGCCTGCGGCCGCCCCGTCAACGAAGATGACAGTATCGACACCAGCGTGCGCTTTTTCGTACTCGGACTTGCCCCCAATGCCGCCCGGCTGGGCGTCCGTCTCTGGGTGACAGACACCTTCGGCAATCTGCTGCAACGCTTCGGCCGCTGGTATCGCGACCTGGCCATCGAACGCCGCTACCCCGGCGAAGAGGAGCACCCCGCCCTGTGGCAGCTGCTGCGGGACCTTGCCCCCTTGCAAAAATCCGAAAACATCCCGCCCCTGCTCGGCGGGCAGCTGCTGCGCAGTATCCTGCTGGGGCGCGCCTGGCCGCAAAGCATGTACACTGCCGCCCTACAGCGCATCCACGCGGACAAAAACGTCACCTATTACCGGGCCGCGCTCATCAAGGCCCATCTTTGCGATACGACAGCAAAAGGAGCCACCATGTCACTGGACAAGGAAGAACAGAACAAGGGTTACCGGCTGGGCCGCCTGTTCGCGGTCCTGGAAAAAGCCCAGACCGACGCGCTGGGCAGCGTGAACGCGTCGCTCCGGGAACGCTACATCGGCGCGGCCTCGACGCGGCCCTGCCTGGTGTTCCCGCAGCTGCTGAAGACGGCCCAGTTCCACATCTCCAAAAGTGCCAAGCAGCATCCCGGCTACGACATCCGCTTTTCCCGTCTGGTAAGCGAGATCATGGACGGCATGACGGTCTTTCCGCCTGTGCTCTCGCTGGAGGATCAGGGCCGCTTCATGCTGGGCTACTATCATCAGAACAACGCACTCTATCAGAAAAAGACGGCTGACGACGCCGAAAACTAAGGAGAACTGCCATGCCTGCCATCACGAACCGTTATGACTTCGTGCTTTTCTTCGACGTGGAGAACGGCAACCCCAACGGCGATCCCGACGCCGGCAACATGCCCCGCATCGACCCCGAGACCGGCCTGGGGCTGGTGACGGACGTCTGCCTCAAGCGCAAGGTGCGCAATTATGTGGAGCTGGCCAAGGAAGGAGCCACCGGCTACCGGATCTATGTGCAGGAAAAAGCCGTGCTCAACCAGAAGAACCAGGAGGCCTACACGGCCCTGTCGCTGAAGGCGGAATCCAAAAAGCTGCCCAAAAAGCCTGACGATGCCCGCGCCGTCACGGCCTGGATGTGCGAGAACTTTTTCGACATCCGTACCTTCGGCGCTGTCATGAGCACGGAAGTGAACTGCGGTCAGGTACGCGGCCCGGTGCAGCTGACCTTTGCCCGCAGCGTGGAGCCCGTCGTCCCTGCCGAGGTGAGCATCACGCGTATGGCCGTGACCAATGAAAAAGACCTGGAAAAAGAGCGCACCATGGGCCGCAAGTTCATCGTGCCTTACGGCCTGTATCGTATGGAGGGCTTTGTTTCCGTCCCGCTGGCGGAAAAAAGCGGCTTTGCCGATGACGACCTGGACCTGCTGTGGGAGGCGCTCAGCAACATGTTCGAGCATGACCGCTCAGCGGCACGCGGCAAGATGGGCGCCCGCAAGCTGTTCATCTTCAAGCATGAAAAACGCATGGGCAACGCGCCCGCACAAAAGCTTTTCGATATGGTGCACTGCCGCCGCACCACTGAAGGCCCGGCCCGCGGCTTTGCGGATTATGCCGTCACGCTGGAAGGCACCTGCCCTGAAGGCATCAGTGTGGAAGAACGCCTGTAGCCATGCACGACATCCTGTTGTCCGCCCTGCAGCATTATGTGGTCTGTCCCCGGCAGTGCGCGCTCATCCATATGGAACAGATATGGACGGAAAACGAGCACACCGCCGCGGGACGCCTGCTGCACGAGTCCGTCCACAGCGGGGAGACCCGGCTGCGGGACGGCGTCAGGATCGTCACAGACCTTGAGCTCCATTCCGCGCGGCTGGGGCTCCGCGGCAAATCTGATGCCGTGGAGCTCCACCGCGACGGCCGAGGATGGCGGCCCTACCCGGTGGAATATAAAAAAGGCTCTCCCCATGGAGACTGCCTGGCGGACAGCATCCAGCTCTGCGGGCAAGCCCTGTGTCTGGAAGAGATGTTTGCCACGTCCATCCCCGAAGGGGCCCTGTTTTACGGCACGCCTCACCGGCGTACGGTGGTGCGGTTCAGCCCGGAGCTTCGGGAAAAAACGGAGCGGACCGTCGCGGCCGTGCGGGAGATGCTGGCAAGCGCCCGGCTGCCCTCCGCACAAAAAAGCGCCGTCTGTTCTTCCTGCTCGCTTGCGGCCTGCTGCATGCCCGGTTCGCCGCCTGCTGTTTCCGTCTATCTGGACAAACTGTGTGAGGAAGAGGGATGAAACGCTATCTGAATACCTTGTTCGTCACCACGCAGGATACCTGGCTCTCCAAACAGGGGGAATGTGTGGAGCTGCACCATGACGGACAGCGCCTTGGGACCATCCCACTGCATACACTCCAGTCCATCGCCTGCTTTGGCCGGGTAAGTTGCAGCCCGTATCTTCTGGAACATTGTGCGGCACTGGGCGTCACGGTCTCCTGGTTTTCCGAGAGCGGCCGTTTCATGGCGTCTGTCCAGGGCCCGACCAGGGGGAACGTGCTCTTGCGCCGGGCCCAGTACCGCGCGACCGACAGCCCCCGGCAGACGGCCGACCTTGCGCGCTCCTTCCTGATAGGCAAGGTGGCCAACTGCAGGACCATACTCATGCGACAGGCGCGCAACGCCCCTCTTCCGGCCCTGTCCGCCGCCATCGAATCCCTGGGCCATACCCTCAGGCAGCTCCGCCGGGAAGACGACCTGGAGACCCTGCGAGGGCTGGAAGGCGATGCCGCCCGGACATACTTCGGCGCCTTCGATCTGCTCATCCGTCCCCAATGCCGTGCCGGGGGCATGGTCTTTGAACAAAGGAGCAGGCGCCCTCCCATGAACGAGGTGAACTGCCTCCTTTCCTTTCTCTATACCCTGCTTGCCCATGATATCCGCAGCGCGTGCGAAAGCGTCGGCCTGGATCCGGCCGTCGGCTTTCTCCATCGGGAACGCCCCGGCCGGGCAAGCCTGGCGCTGGACATCATGGAAGAATTTCGTCCGTATCTTGCGGACAGGCTGGCCCTGTCGCTCATCAACCGACAGCAGCTGACGGCAAAGGACTTCATCCGCGCACCGTCGGGAGCCGTCACCATGAAGGAAAAAAGCCGAAAAAAGGTCATCGTTGCCTGGCAGGAAAGAAAAAAGGACGACGTGGAGCATCCCTTCCTCCATGAACGCATGGCTGTCGGCCTTGTTTTTTTCATCCAGGCCCGCCTGCTGGCCAGGACCCTTCGTGATGATCTGGAAGCCTATCCCCCCTTTGTCGTGAGGTGATCATGGTCGTCCTTGTCAGCTATGACGTGAATACACAGGATGCCGCAGGCAAACGCAGGCTGCGCCGCATAGCCAGGCTTTGCACCAGCTGGGGGCAGCGGGTCCAGTTTTCTGTTTTTGAGTGCCTGCTCGATAATGCCCAATGGCAGGTCTTGCGTGCGCAGCTCCTGGACGAGATGGACCCGGAACGGGACAGCTTGCGCTTCTATTTTTTGGGGAACCACTGGCGAAGCAAGATAGAGCATATCGGCGTCAAGGCAGCCTACGATCCGGAAGGTCCGCTGATATTCTGATCGAGGACCTCTATGGGGCGTCTTTTCCCGGCAGGATATCGATACCTGTTATATATTGATATCATTAAAAAATATATTTCAAGTTTGAAAAAACGTCCTGCCTTTGACCTGAATCTTTTTTCATCCTCGAAAAGGATTTGCTAATCACGGGAATCTACTGGATAAAACATGGAAACAGTCGCACCCCACGCGGGTGCGTGGATTGAAACATTTTCAGGCCATGGCCGCGGATCTGGGCAGGCACGAGTCGCACCCCACGCGGGTGCGTGGATTGAAACGTTTGACGGCTCTTGACGGCCACAAGCTGATCAGGTCGCACCCCACGCGGGTGCGTGGATTGAAACCTGTCTTTCCTGGCTACGCACGCTCCCCAGGCCAGTCGCACCCCACGCGGGTGCGTGGATTGAAACCTTGCTTTGTCAAGATAAATATGCACAAGTAAAAAGTCGCACCCCACGCGGGTGCGTGGATTGAAACACGGCCTATACGGCGGAAAGCGTCAACGAACATGGAGTCGCACCCCACGCGGGTGCGTGGATTGAAACACAAAGTCAGATTTTTACGCCATTTCCGAAGCCGCTTGTCGCACCCCACGCGGGTGCGTGGATTGAAACGGGGAAACTAGGGGTATCATAAACAGCTAACCGGGTCGCACCCCACGCGGGTGCGTGGATTGAAACCGTTTTTGCTGGGGGCTGCTGCCACGGCGCTGCTGTCGCACCCCACGCGGGTGCGTGGATTGAAACATCCTCCTGATTTTCAGGGGTGCCACCGCATGACTGTCGCACCCCACGCGGGTGCGTGGATTGAAACTCAGCATAGCCAAGATGTTGCTGCCAAAGAACAGCGTCGCACCCCACGCGGGTGCGTGGATTGAAACCAGCCCCCGGAGCGCCGCGTCATTGACGCGCCGGTGTCGCACCCCACGCGGGTGCGTGGATTGAAACATGTGTTATCCACCTTTTGAAGGCTTTGGCTTGTGGTCGCACCCCACGCGGGTGCGTGGATTGAAACGGTACACCCTCCAGCGAAGCCCAGGAGGGTGAGACGTCGCACCCCACGCGGGTGCGTGGATTGAAACTCTCGGGCTGCTCTGTGGTAGAGAACCAGACTTTGGTCGCACCCCACGCGGGTGCGTGGATTGAAATGGGGAGGCTCGAGCGCAGTTGCAAGCCCGCATGTCATGACGCTCCGTTGCGGATACATGACTTGAAGCTCCCTGCAAAAAAGTACCCGAAAGCTGGCCTAAAACAAAAAAGCCCTCACGGAGTTTTCCGTAAGGGCTTTTTGCTTTTTCCTGGAGCTGGTGAAGGGACTTGAACCCATAACCTGCAGATTACAAATCAGACGGTTTACGTTACATCGAATTACGTCATTTTTTATTTATACATATTTTCAATATATTAATGTTTTATTGAGTTAGCCATAATTCCATGCTATTCCCTTTTTTGTGGAACCCCGGTGGAACCCCAAAGAGAAAATCAGCGGGCGACCGGGAAACGATCAGCAGGCATGGAGGCTGGCGATGAAGCTGACAAAACGATCTGTTGAAGGACTGGCTGTCACAGGCAAGCGATATGAGGTACGGGATGATCTGTTGCCGGGCTTTCTGGTGCGCGTCGGCGTCACCGGGGAGAAGACCTTCTATCTTATGTATCGTGCCGGCAAGGGACGCGCCGCCACCAAGCGCCGTCTTGCCCTGGGGGCCTTCCCGGCCGTCACTGCGGATCAGGCCCGGGCGCTGGCCCGGGAAAGGCTCGCCCAGATCACACTGGGCGAAGATCCTGCCGCGACCTTGCGGGAAGAAAAAGGCACCCGCTCCCTGGCAGCTGTCCTAGAGCAGTTCTTTACCGAGCATGTAGAACCCAAACTCAAGCCCGGTACAGTACGCAACTACAGGCAGCAGGCGGAGGGGCATATCCTGCCCGAACTCGGTCGACTCAAGATCACGGAAGTCACAGCCCGACATGTGAGCAGGCTCCACCACAAATTGCAGGCTACCCCCTACCAAGCCAACCGGGTACTGGCCCTGCTCTCCAAATTCTTCAACTGGTGCGAGATCACAGGCTATCGGGACAGGGGGAGCAATCCCACCTTTGGTCTCGAGCGTTACAAGGAACAAAAACGGACGGTCTTCATGGGCCGTCAGGAGGTGGAAGCCCTTGGAGCGAGCATTGCCCGCATGGAAGCCTGCGGCGATCTGTCTCCTGTCGTCGCGGCGGTGTTCAAGGTCCTTTTGTTTACCGGTGCCCGCTCCGGCGAAGTGACGACGCTCAAATGGAGCTATCTCGATCTGGAGCATGGCCTTGCCCATCTGCCGGACAGCAAGACCGGCGCCAAGACCATCCACCTCCCTGCGGCGGCCCGGGAGGTGCTGGATGCCCTTCCCCGCATCAATGAATACTGTTTCCCCGGCAAATACGAGCGGGGCCACATCGTGAACATCAAAGATCCGTGGCGGCGCCTCCTCGTCCATGCCGGTCTCCCGGGCTGGCGCATCCACGACCTGCGCCATGCCTTCGCCTCATACGCGGCTAACAGTGGCCAAGCCTTGCCCATCATCGGCAAGATGCTGGGCCATAGTCAGGCTGCAACCACGGCCCGCTATGCCCATGTGGCGGAAAACCCCGTGGCCCGTGCAGCGGAAGAAACAGCACGGCAGATACAGAAGGACCTGAGTGCGGGCACGATCCTGCCCTCTGGCAAGACAACGGGATAACGCCTTCTCCGCGCACAGCCTTTTCTGCCTGTACAGCGGGGCATCCGGGGCGAGTGGGGCCTGCCCTGTCCCCATAGGGGCTGACAGGCGGCCCCATCCGCAGCATCGTGCCAGGAAGCGGGGCATCCGGGGCGGGCAGCCGCAAGACCTGCTTGCCCCGTACTACAAAATAGTACAAAATAGGGAGCGAGGGGAGGCCATGAGCTGGACTGTCACTATCAAAAATTCCGCACGCAAGGGCATAGACAAGCTCCCGGAGAAGATCCGGCGCGTCTTGGCCCTGCTGATGGTCGAGATCGAAACAGCCGGGCCCATCCGCGGCAACTGGCCCAATTACGGCAAGCTCGGCCCCCGCCGCCACCATTGTCATCTGAAAAAGGGGCGGCCCACCTATGTCGCTGTCTGGGAAGAATCCCCGGACGGTATCCAACTCGTCGAGGTGACCTATGCAGGAACACACGAACGCGCCCCGTACTGAAGCGGTCATGCTGTCGTTCGCCGTCCCCCCGGACCGGATCGAGGAAGTGTTGCGCACCATGCGGAGCCTGGGCCTGTCTCCCACGCATGACAGCACGCCGTGGCGGGACGCGCTGGGCTACACGGCGGAGGCTATGCCCGGTGTGCTGCTTTCCGGCGCCCGCTACCGGGAAGGCCTGACCCAGGCGCAGCTGGCGGAAAAGACAGGCATCCCCCGCCGCCACATCAGCGAGATGGAGAACGGCAAGCGCCCCATCGGCAAGAAGAACGCCCGCCTGCTGGGCGAGGCCCTGGGCATCGAACCACGCCTGCTGCTGGCGGTCTGAGGCTGTCCTGTTGTCCGGCGCGACGCTACCGCATGCCGTCATGATCTGATCTTTCTCCGGCCCGGCATGGCATCATGGACCATGCTGCCGCAGCGGCCTCCCTTGCCGCCCTGCCGGGGACATCCCAAGAGAGTCTGTAAAAGGAAGGAGGCACCGTGAGCGGATATGTTCTGCTTGAACAGATCGAGGCTGTCGATGATGTCCTGCAGCGCTGGCACAAAGAGGCTGATTTTCTGCAGGCCGTTGCCCAGGCAAAAAAGATCCCTTTCTTCTATCGACAAGAAACCCGCATACGCCCCACGGACGGCATGATGGTCCATTTTTGCCTGCAATTCGATAGCCTCCGCTGTATCGATTCGGCTCGACATCTTTATAAGACGGATGGCTTTTTTCTACGCTCTGAAGATATTAAAACCTGTGAACAAACGTATCCAGAACTGTTATGGGAACCGGCTTATCCTGAAGATGCTCTTATACAAAAATATGGAGAATATATTCCTGCAGATGTTGTACGCAAGTGGTTGCGTATGAGTCCCATGACATTCATTGATTTTATGAATAAAGGACAAGGCCCTGTCTCATCATGGGAAGAAGCATTTAGAGATCATCTTCAAAATCTCTACCCTGAGCACGAGTTTTTCTCTGTAAGCGACTTGCAAAAAAAAGAATTCGCCTTTCATGTCCTTGACTGGCTGGAATGGCAAAATGAACGCAACTCTCAAGAGCATACGGCGCCTGAAACCACCCCTGCTCTCGCCGACAGCGCAACGGCCAGTCCGCAGGAAAAAGAGGCCCGGATCCTTGCACTGGAAGAACAGCTCAACGCACGGGACGCACGGATAGTGGAGCTGGAAGACCTGCTCGAGGCACAAGGTCAACAGATAGCCACCCTAGAGCAGGGACCTGTCGATGCCCAGCGCTGGCGGAACAATATAGCAGCCGTATGTGGGTTACTGGTCTCCATCATGCAGGAAGCCAGGACGGATTGGATCAGAGATGAATTCACCACAGCGCTGGCAGAGGCTTGTCCCCGCTATCTCACAGATGTGGAAAGGATCGCTTGGAGAGCCTTACCGGATAGTTGCAAGCACGGCAGAGGGCGCAAGAAAAAAATATAAAAAAAATATGAACATACCGAAACTATTAGATATTTCCTATAAAAAGGTATAGCCCGAGCAGCTTTCTCTTTTCTATAAAAAAATATTTGCCTCTAGCCAAAAAAACGCACGAAAATTTTGCGCCCCGATCACCTTGTCCTGCAAGGTGTTCGGGGTTTTCTCCATTTTTACAGGTCCATGATTCTGGTTTTCCAGCCTTTTCTTTCTCAAAGACAGCGGCATGATTTGTACCGGGATACATCCCGATCCTTTATCTGGCAAAAAGAACAGGAGGTTCATCATGCCCCGTACCCATGCCGTTCTCCCCTCCCGCTGGCTGTCCACAGAGGCCGCCGCTGCCTATCTTGGCGTCTCGCCTTCCACACTCTGCAACGACCGCGTCACGCGCTCCCTGAACATCCCCTTCACCCGTCTGGGGCGCCGTGTCCTCTATGACCGGCAGGAGCTGGACGCCTATCTCCTCGCCCGCATGGAGGGCGTCCGCCGCCGTGATGATGCCTGATATGCCCCCCGGCACTGCCGGTATTGCGCACAGGGGCCTGCCGCAGGGACAGGCCCTGCGCTCTACTCCCACGCAGCCTGCCGCCATGACTCGCAGGCCGCCCGGACAGGACATCCATGAGCATTATTCCAGAGCACGACGGCCCACAGGAGGGACCATGCACAACGACATCATGACCACCTTCGCGGAGAGCCTGCGAGCTGCCGGGCTGCTGGTGGAACATATCGAGACTGACGGGACGCTGCACCGCTGCGGCACCATGGACAGGCCGCGCGGCAAGGACGGCGCCTACCGTATCCATCTGGATGCCCCGGCCTGCTGCTGGTGGAAGAACTGGCGCAGCGGTGATGAAGGGTCCCGCACGGCTACCCCGGACAAAGACCTCACCCATGCCGAACGCAAGGCCCTGCGGGAACGCATCGCCGCCGCTCGCAAAGATGCCGAAGCAGAGCAGGCCAGACGCTGGGCCGATACTGCCAAACAGGCCCGTACCATTTGGGAAAAAGCCATGCCCGCTGCGGATGATCACCCCTATTTGCGGCGCAAACAGATCCCAGCCCTCGGCGCTATCCGGCAGAGGGAGTGGCGGGACGGGGTGGAACTACTGTTGCCCGTTCTTAATACTTCCGGCGAGCTGATGAGCCTGCAACGCATCTTGCCGGAAAAGCCCGCTGAGGGGACGGACAAGATCTTTCTCACAGGCGGTAAGACGGCGGGCGGTTGCTTCTCCATCCCGGCAAAGAACGGAAGCAAGGACGGTCCTCTGCTCATAGCGGAAGGCTATGCCACCGCCGCAAGCCTGCACCTTGCCACGGGCCACGCCTGCCTTGTGGCCTTCAACGCCGGGAACCTTGAGGCCGTGGCCCGCATGGCCCGGGACAAGTATCCCGACAGGGAGATTATCCTTTGCGCTGACAACGATTGCGAGACCATGAAGGAGGGCAAGGCATGGAACCCCGGAGTGGAGGCGGCTACCAGGGCCGCACAGACCATCGGCGGCAAGCTGGCTGTCTGCCCTGCCCTGGACGGCGCAAAGGCTGACTTCAATGATCTGCACACGGCCCGCAGCCTGGAGGCCGTGCGCCAGACGGTGAAACAGGCCCTTGCCACTCCAGAGCCCAAGGGACAGGCCACAGGACAACCGCTCACGATCGTGTCCCTGCGCCAGCTGCTGGAGCTGGACATCCCGCCACGCGGTCATGTGCTGTATCCCATCATCCCGGAACAGGGCCTTGCCATGCTGTTTGCGGAACGCGGCACGGGCAAGACCTTTGTAGGCTTCCATCTGGCCTATGCCGTGGCCTCGGGCGGGAGCGTTTTTGGCTGGAAGGCCGACCGCCCCCGCCGGACCCTCTACCTTGACGGAGAGATGCCCCTTGCCTCTGTCCAGGAGCGTTTCGCGGCCCTTGTGGCAGCAGCGGACACTGAGCCGCCTGAAGAATTCCTGCGCCTGTTGACCCCGGATCTGCAAGGAGACTTCCTGATGCCGAATCTGGCCACCCGGGAAGGGCAGGATCGACTTGCCCCTTATCTGGCGGATATCGACTTTCTCGTGGTCGACAACCTTGCGACACTGGCAAGAACAGGACGCGCCAATGACGAGGACAGCTGGCGGCCTGTCCAGGAGTGGATCCTGGGCCTGCGGCGACAGGGCAAGGCTGTCCTCCTGATCCACCATTCCAGCAAAAACGGCTCCCAGCGCGGCACCGTGGCGAAAGAGGACGTGCTGGACACGGTCATCCGCCTGAGTCGTCCCCGGGACTATACGCCGGAGCAGGGAGCACGCTTCGATGTCACCCTGACCAAGGCCAGAGGCATCTTCGGGGCGGACGCCGACCCCTTTGAAGCCTGCCTCGTCGACGGCTGCCGCTGGCAAATCCGTCCCGCCACAGATGCGCTCCTGGAGCAGGTCAAACAGATGCTGGCGGACGGCCTGACCTACCGGGAGATCGCGGAAGAAGTCGGCAAGGGAAAAAGCAGCATCGCCCGCCTCTGCAAACAGCACGGCCTCAAGTCGCAAAGGGGGTGATATGGGACAGAGCCCGACAGTTTCCACTCTGTCCCGCTGTCCCACCCCCTTATGTGGGGACAATGGGACACGGCCCGTACCACAGCCCTTTTCCGGACCATCCGCCGGGACAGGAGCGGGACAGGTTTCTCTCAAGACACTGGCATGCAGGATAATGGCGCGGGACAGGTCAAGGGACAAATGCGGGACAGACCCTGTCCCATGCTCCGGGACAGCAGACCCTACTTTGTCCCACCCCTGCCCGGCTCACGGCCCGTACGCACAGGCCACGAAAACGGCCCATCCCTGGCCTGTGCTGCACGCGCTGAACGAGACATACAAGATGGGAGCCCTGCCTGCCGAAGACGGGAGCGGCCTCATCCTCTACCCAGCGGCGGGACTGCTGCTGTCCGAAAAGGAAGCGGCACTGCGCTATGCCCGGGACAATCTGGAGGACCTGCTGCATGATCTGGCTCTTGAGCATCTGCCCCGGCAGGTACGGCTAGGTGGACGATGGATCGTTCCAGATACGGGGAGCGTCGTGGAGATGGATGACATGAGAGGTTCTCCCCGGTACATCGCTCCGGACAGGAGGAGCAGCGGACAGGGACGAAGCAAGAAGGAAGCGTGGAAGTAAAGGGGAGAGCCGCAGGCCGTAGGCACAAGCTGCGGACGGACTCCCATAAAGGAGGAACGGCAGTGTGCGTGACCGTGGATATCCGGGAGCAATCCCCGTTTTCATTCAAGAGGCCGCGCTATGAGGGCCTGACGGTCGAGGTGGGCACGCTGGCTTTGGGGGGATATTCTCTTGTCGGTTTGACGGACAAGGTGGCCGTGGAGTGCAAGAGCCGTCCTGATTTGGTGGCCTGTCTGGGCCGGAAACGGGCGCTAGTCGCAACGCGGAGCAGCGCTGGATGTCTTCGCCGTGGTCGTGGAAGCAATCTGGTCGGATCAAGCGGGCGGGAAGTACCGCAGCAAGATATAGCCGCACTTGGCCTGCCAGAGCGTGCTGGCCTTCGCCGACGCGGCGTGCAAAACAGGGGCAACTCCTGTCGATACCCTACGGTCCTCCATGAGATGGAAGGGATGGCATGCGGCAGTGTGCCCTTCCCTTTTCCGTCACAATACTGGACACGGAAGGCCCCATTCCCCCCAATTTTTTATGGCACAAAACACATGGCAGTACAGGAGATTACAGCCAATATCCCGGCCCTGCATTTCTGGACATGACGGGAGGAGTCGGACGGTTTAACACGCCGGGACAGCCTCTCCCCTTCTTGTTGTGGAGCGCAGGCGCAATAGTACCCGTATCGGAAACGCTGGGCCGCCATCGTGAAGTCCCATGACGCGGCGTAACAAAGTCAACGGGCAGTCAACACCGTTGCCTGCAAAAAGGAAAGATGCACGGTATGCCGGTACGACCCCCAAAAGGAGAAAAGGGCATCGCTGAGTTGTGGGCCAACATCAAACGGCTTGCGGAACGGGAAGAAGACGAGGCACCGCTGCCTCCACCTCGCACCTTGCCGGGCCAGCCATGAGGTGCCAGGACAAGGGCCGGGACGCCCTGCAAGCGCAAAGACCTGTACGGCAATGGCCGGTGCCGCCTGCATGGCGGCCTGTCCACAGGGCCGAGGACAGAGGAAGGCAAGCGGCGTTCCGCAGCCAACGGAAACCGGCCCAAACGGAAGCGCAAAACAGATGGAGAAAAGCAAACCCCATGAGAGGGTAAGAAATGTTGAGGTCTGACTATGGCAAGCAGGCCGGACAATACCATCCCTGCCGGGGGGAGTGAGACAGGGGCGACCTTCGGGGCCGCCCTTCTGTTTTTTAATCCGGGAAAGGGGCCCCTTTGTCATGCCGGGGCGGGAAAAGCCATGCGTCCATGCCGGGGAGTTATGGCGCTGGCGTAGAGACCAGGGGAAACGGCAAGAGCGTGCCACCCGCTCCCCAGGCCGAAGCTGGGGGCGGTACGCACTGGATCTGTTCAAGATGACCTGTCTGTGCCCTGTCCGTCATGCGGTGATGAAGACGGTATCGTCAACACTTGGTGCTGCCGGCATGGCAAGGCAGCCGGGGGAATAGAGATACGCAACAGCGTCAGGCACCGGCGAAGGATGCCTGACGCTGCCAAGGTGCCGGGGATGACTCCCCGGATGTAACGATCAGATTGCGGGTCTGCTCGTTCTGGCCGGTCACGCTTCAATGGGGCCGGGGATTGCTCCCCGGATGTGACTCGGGTGCCAATTTGAGCGACACCCCGTTTCATGCTTCAATGGGGCCGGAGATCGCTCCCCGGATGTAACGTCTCTAACTAAGAGAGGAGAAACGACAATGGCTATGCTTCAATGGGGCCGGGGATGACTCCCTGGATGTAACGCCTCGACCTCGAACACGCTGGACGCATCGGCGGCGCTTCAATGGGGCCGGGGATCACTCCCCGGATGTAACGTATCCTCGACCTTACCCGTGATCTAATCGACGAGCTGCTTCAATGGGGCCGGGGATGACTCCCCGGATGTAACACTATCGTGGCCAGCAATTTCCGCGCCCCCGGAGAGGCTTCAATGGGGCCGGGGATGACTCCCCGGATGTAACCCGGCAGCGCCAGGTATGGAAATGTAGCCCGCACTAGCTTCAATGGGGCCGGGGATGACTCCCCGGATGTAACACGTCATCGATAACAACGTGCAGGTGTATTGGCAAGCTTCAATGGGGCCGGGGATGACTCCCCGGATGTAACGCCGGAAGTAGTCCACCCCGCTTTCCTCGTCAGAGCTTCAATGGGGCCGGGGATGACTCCCCGGATGTAACGGCTCCTCCGTTCTAGCAAGGCCCGGCGCGGCCTGTAAAGGCATGGATCGAAGACCTGTCGTCCTTTGCCCTGCGGCAGGCTGCCTGCCGTGCCCGCTGCAAGAAAAAGCCCTGTTTTTTCAGTCCGGTTGCACCAGCGAGAAAGGTACGGTATTTTGAAGTATGTTTCCGGTCCTCGCGGGCAGGCCCGCCCGCGCCATCTTCCAGCAAGAGGAGTCCTGCGTGCCATCCTTGTCTGACTGGTATTCGGCAGCGCTCGGCGTTTCCCCCTATCCCTACCAGCAGCGTCTGGCGGACGAGCCCTGGCCCGACGTGCTGGAGATCCCCACCGGCCTCGGCAAGACAGCGGCCATCCTGCTGGCCTGGCTCCACAAGCGGCAGCGACAGGATGCCCACACGCCCCGGCGGCTGGTCTGGTGCCTGCCCATGCGCGTGCTGGTGGAGCAGACCGCGCGGCTGGCACGGCAATGGACCGCCACTCTGGCCGGTGCGGGCCTGCTCTCCCGTGCGCCCGCAGTGCATGTGCTCATGGGCGGTGACGTGGCGCGGGACTGGGACCTGCGCCCCGAAGATGACGCCATCCTCATCGGTACCCAGGACCAGCTTTTGTCCCGCGCCCTCAACCGCGGCTACGCCATGAGCCGCTTCCGCTGGCCGCTGGATTTCGCCCTGCTGCACAACGATGCCTTCTGGGTCTTCGACGAGGTGCAGCTCATGGGCGCGGGCCTGCCCACCTCCACCCAGCTGGAGGCCTTCCGGCAGCGCTTCGGCGTCGCCCTGCCCTGCCGTTCCCTGTGGTGCAGCGCCACCCTGCATCCGCGCTGGCTGGCCAGTGTGGACTTTGCCGCCCGCTGTCCCGCCCCGCAGCTGCGGACACTGGACGCGGCGGATACGACCTTCCCGCAGGTGATCCGGCGCATCCATGCCGCCAAGCGCCTCCAGCCCTTGGCCATCAAAAAAACCAAAGACCTGGCGGCATCCGTCCTCAAAGAACACCGCCCCGGCACCCTGACCCTGGTGATACGCAACCGGGTCAAGGATGCCGTGGATCTGTTCGCGACCCTGAAAAAAGACAAAAAAGCCCCGCCCCTGTGCCTGCTGCATTCCCGCTTCCGCCCCGCTGACCGCGGCCGCGTGCTGGAAGAGGCTCTTTCCGCACCGGGAGAGGCAGGGCGCATCATCGTCACCACGCAGGTGGTGGAGGCCGGTGTGGACATCTCCGCCGCCACCCTGTTCACGGATCTGGCTCCGTGGTCATCGCTGGTGCAGCGCTTCGGGCGCTGCAACCGGGCCGGGGAGCTGGAAGATGCCCGCATCTTCTGGCTGGATGCCCCCTGCAGGACGGAACAGGCGGCCCGCCCGTACACGCCGGCGGCTCTGGCCAGGGCCCGCGCGCTGCTCTCCGGGCTGGAGGATGCCGCGCCCGCCCTGCTGCCCCGCAGCGAAGACCGGGACGATGCCCATGCCGTGCTGCGCGCCCCTGACCTCTTCGATCTTTTCGACACCACGCCCGATCTTGCCGGGGCGGACATCGACGTTTCCCGCTTCATCCGGGAAAGCGATGATACCGACGTGCAGGCCTTCTGGCGCACCTGGCCGGGAGACATGCCCGGCGGGGACATGCCCGGCCCGGCTCGCGAGGAGCTGTGCCCCGTGCCGCTGGGCGAGATGCGCGACTTTCTCAAAGACAAAAGACAGCATGCCTGGGTCTGGGACAGTCTGGAAGGCCACTGGCAGGAAGCCCGCCGTCTGCGGCCCGGCATGGTCGTGCTGCTCAGGGACACGGCCGGCGGCTATGCGCCGCACAGCGGCTGGGACAGCGCTGCCACGGCCCGTGTCGCACCCGTCATCCCGGCGGCCCCAGCGCCCGTCCCTACGGGACTGGACAGCGACACGCACAGCCATGCCGCATGGCAAAGTCTGGAGGAACACGGCCAGCGCACCCGGAATGCCCTGCAGGCCCTGCTCTCGGATCTGGACGGGCCTGTGCCCCCGGACTGTCTGCCCGCCCTGCTCACTGCGGCACGGCGGCATGACTGGGGCAAGGCACATGCCGTTTTTCAGAAGGCCTGTCAGGCCCCGGATGATGGGCAGGTCTGGGCCAAGGCGCCACAGATGCGGGCTTATGTCCGGCCGGGGTTCCGTCACGAGCTGGCCTCGGCCCTGGCCCTGCTGCATACGGGGCACGATGATCTGGTCGTGTATCTGGCGGCGGCGCATCACGGCAAGATACGCCTTTCCCTGCGGGCCCTGCCCAATGAACAGGCCCCTACCGGGGTACGCCGCTTCGCGCGCGGCATCCATGAAGGGGACAGCCTGCCCCCGGTGGACGGGATGCCCGGCGTCATTCTGTCCCTGGCCTGCATGGAGCTGGGTTTTTCCGAACAGGGCGCCAGCTGGGCCGACCGCATGAGCGCCCTGCTGGAACACTGGGGGCCGTTCCGTCTGGCCTTCTGGGAAGCACTCTTGCGCCTTGCCGACTGGCGGGCCAGCGCGGAGGATAGACACCATGCCTGACATCCTGCTCGAAGGCTGCGCCTCGCGTCCGCTGGCAGCCTATCTCAAGGCCCTGGGCATCCTGCGGCTCGTGGGCGAACAGGCCGACGCCAACGCCCGCGGGGCGTGGCAGAACGGGGCCTTCCTCCTTTCCTCCAGCCTTGACCGGCAGGCGCTGTGCGACTTTTTTATGGAAACATGGCAGCCGACACCGCTTGTCACTCCGTGGAACGGAGGCAGCGGCTTTTACCCCGGCGACAACAGGGAAGGCATCGACGCTCTGGCCCAGTCCACGAGCCCCCGCCTTGCCGCTTACCGGGAGGTCATCGCCCGCATACGCAACTGGCCGGAACTCAAAAGGCTGGCATCCCTTCCTCCAAAGGAAGGCGAAAAAGAGCGAAAAGCTGTCCGAACAAAGTACAAACAGCTTTTTTTGCAACGCTGCCGTGCCGAACTTCCGGACGCCTGCCTGCCCTGGCTGGATGCCACCTGCATCGTGGGCGGCGGCGATCCGGTGTTCAGCCCTCTGCTGGGGACAGGCGGCAATGAAGGCCGGCTGGAATACTGCAGCAATTTTATGCGTCACGTGGCCAAAATATTCGCCTGCCAGCCTGAGAAGTCCCGCGCCTGGCTGGAAGGTGCCCTGTTCGGCCTGCCGGTCAATGGTCTGCCAAAATCCGCCGCAGGCCAGTTCGACCCCGGTCGTGCCGGGGGCTGTAACCAATGCATGGGGGCATCTCTTGAAGATCCTCCAACCAATTCCTGGGATTTCCTGCTGCTGTTCGAAGGCACGCTGCTCTTTGCAGGAAGCCTGACCCGCCGTGCCCCGGAAGACCCGAACGACGTTTGCTTCCCCTTCTGCGTGGAAGGCTCGGCAGCAGGCTTTGCGTCTTCCTCCCTGACCGACAAGGGCCGGGGCGAGATATGGATGCCGCTCTGGTCGCGTACAGCCTCTCTGCGGGAAGTACGCCGCCTGCTGGGGGAAGGCCGGGCGAGCCTAGGACGCCGTCAGGCCCGGAACGGGCTGGACTTTGCCCGCGCCATCGCGTCCCTTGGCGTGGACCGGGGCATCGACGGTTTCGAACGCTACAGTTTTCTGGAACGCCGGGGACAAAGTTATGTGGCCCTGCCGTCCGGGAGCCTGTCCGTACACTATCAACCGCAAGTGGCTCTGCTGGATCCTGTGGCACGCTGGGTGCGGCAGCCTTGTCGTAAAAAAAGAGAGCCCGCCAGTCTGGCCTCCGCCCGGCGGCACCTGACCACGGCCCTCTTCGCCTGTACCCGCACCCCGGATGCTCCCCGCTTTGTGGCCGTGAGCAGGGCTCTGGCCCTGATGGATGCCCTGCCGGGCCTGCCCGGCCTGCTGGCCGCCCCCTGTACGCCCCTGTCACCGGACTGGATAAGCGCCTGCGACGACGGCGGGCCGGAGGTACGACTGGCCGCCGCCCTGGCCTCTCTGCACGGTTCCGGCAAACTGGGGCCGTTCCGGGCCCATCTCGCACCGGTCGCGCCCCATGCCCTGTACCGCTGGGAAGATACCTCGGACCATCATGTGCCGTGGCGCGGCGAGACGCTCGAAGGCCTGGGCAGGATGTTCCTGCGCCGCCTCGTCCTGGCCCAACGCTACGGCGAAGATCCCCTGCGGGCCGATCTGCGCCTGTCTCCCGCCGACCTTCTGCCCCTGCTGGACGGCAGACTGGATGTGGAGCTGCTGCGCGACCTGTTACGGGCCTTTTCCCTCGTAGGCAGGCCGCAACGTCTGCCGGAAGCCTGGTGTGCTCCCCTCCGGCAGGCACGTCTCCCCCATGCCGTGGCTTTGCTCAAACTGCTCTATACACCGCTGCCACAGGATGCAGGTCTGGACAGGGAGCGCCTGCGCCCGGAACAGCGCATCCTTAGACTGGTACAGGCCGGCCGCCTTGCGGAAGCCTGTGCCCTGGCTGCCCAGCGTCTGCGCATCGCCGGAGGCGGGGGGCTCTATCTTCCTACGTCCTTTGCCGAAAGCGTCCGCGCCCTGTCCCCTGTGGCTGTCCTGGCCTGCCTTGCCGTACCTGTGGACGGACGCGCCCTGCTCCACCAACTTCGCCAGCCATCCTGACAAAAGGAGTTCCCATGATTCTGGATCGTTGCTCTTCCGGACGCCTGCTTGTGGAAGCCGACCTCGTCCCGCTGCAGGGACAGCGCTTTCAGCCCACCGGCTTCGCCGATCTTGGTGCGGCTGTCTATACCCTGCCCGATGGCACCCGCATGCTGCTGGTGGAGTCGGCCCAGTCCATGGCCAACCGTCTGGAACAGACCATCGTCACCCTGGACGGTGAGGTCATCCCTGAGCTGGAAGGAATCTCTTATGTTACGGCCGCTCTGCAAGGCCCTAATATGGAGCCCCTTTCCACCTCTACGCTACTGGAGGCCCACCGTCTTGCCTCGCCCTTCATCATTGCCGACAGGACGTTCAAGGACAGATTTCGTAAAGAAGCGGCTTCCAGCCCCAAGGGCCTTCTTGACTGGAAGCGCATCCATGCCACCATCTTCAAGTATGATGTGAATTCCCTGCTGCACGGGGTGTTCCTCTCCATCGTCGATGGCGGCCGTATCAAGGTGCCGCGCCTCATCTCTGCTTTCATCGAAGCCCGGAACGTGCGTGAGGCCATCTCCGGCGGCGTCAAGAACAGCTTCGATCCTACCGGCAGCCTGCGCCATGCGGAGTACGACAAAGACGTGTACAGCAATGTGCCCTATCAGCGCACCGAATACACGGCGGAACGCATCACGGCCTATTTCAATCTGGATGTGGACGGTATCCGGGCCCTGGGCCTGCCCAAGGAAGCCCAGGAGCTGTTGTTCTGCCTGGGCCTGTACAAGATGCGCCGCCTGCTGTCCGGCAGCCTGCGCCTGCGTACGGCCTGCGACCTGCGCCTGGACGGGGAGCCGCGTCTGTCCGGCATGGACAGCCTGCCCACGGAAGCAGAGCTGCTCGCCGCCCTGCAGCAGGCCGTGGCGGCCTGCGCGCCCCTGTTCGCCCAACCACCGGTCACCCGTTTGCAGACCCCCATCATGGTCAAGGAAGACAGGAACAATGCCAATGACGCTGCCGACAACAGCACAGCTAGTGAGGAGGCCTGATGCCTGTCCTTGAGATCACTTTCCCGGCGGGGCGCTATCACGCCACAGCCTGGGGACGCAACGTCAATGAAGGGGATCCCGAATGGCCACCTTCCCCCTTCCGTCTGGCCCGGGCCCTGATGGACATGCGCTATCGCCGCTTCGACGGGATCACGGACAGCGAGCTGGAGGCCGCGCTCCTGCCGCTGGTCGGCACGCCCTGCTTCAGCCTGCCGCCCGTCAGCAAGATGGCCGTGAAGTGCTATCTTGACCAGGGAGCCAAAGAACTCGACAGGCAACCCGTACTGGATGCCTTTGTCTGCCTGGGCAAGGACGATGCGCTGTATATGGAACTGCCGGAGGCTCCGGCAGCGTCACTGCTGCTTCTGGAGCAACTGGCCGGAGCACTGCCCTATCTGGGCCGCTCGGAATCCTGGGTCACGGCCCGGCTGTGCGATGCCCTGCCCCCGCACCGCCACTGGAACTGCTGTCCAGCACAGCAGGATGCCCCGCTGGACAGCCTTGTCAGTGTCCAGACGCTCCTGTCACCGGAGGCCTACAGTGGCTTGCCCTATCTGCCGTCCACGGGTTCAGGGAAGAAAAAACGCCCCTGCTCCTGGCTGGAAGCTCTGGCCCTTTCCACAAAGACCCTGCTGACGGAAGGCTGGAACAGGCATCCGCTCCTTGGGTCATGCACCTATGCCCTCCATGAGCAGGAGATGCCCTCCAAAGCTCTGCCCCTGTCCGGGGATGGTCCTTGCTGCGTGACCTATGCGCTGCGAGCCACGCCCTTGCCGCCGGTCACGCATGGGCTGATCCTGGCAGAACGCATACGCGCCGGGCTCATGAGCCGCCACAAGCACTGCTGCGGTGATCCCGATGCCGTCTCGCCCCTGTTCAGCGGCAAGGATGCCTCAGGGCGTCCCCTGTGCGGGCATCAGCATGCCAGTTACTGGCCCTGCGATACGGACGGGGACGGCAAGATCGACCATGTACGCGTCTTCCTGCCGCGAGGTTTGACTCGGGATGAACGGGCAGCCCTGGAAAGCCTGCGTCATGTCTGGGCCCGGGGCGCCAAGCTGGCGGAACTGATCTACCTGCATTGCCTGCCGCTTGCCGCCTTTCCCCGTGCCCGGACAGTGGTCAGCGCGACCCCTGTGGTCTTTGGCCGTCACTACAAGGCCCGGCAAGGGGCACACAGGGACTGGCTGGAAGCGGAACTGCGTCGGGCCTGTGCTGTCCAGGGCTTGCCGGAACCCGTGCGGGTCGAGGCTTTCCCCTTCCTTCCCATCCGGGACGGCGCGGAACTGCCCTGGAGCAGCTTCGCCCGGCAACGCAAGGACAAAGCTCCCCAGCCTGGCTACGGCTTCCGGCTCCATTTCGACAGCCCGGTCCCCGTCCCCTTTGCCATCGGCAGCCTGGCCCATTTCGGCCTGGGGCTTTTTGTCGCGGGCTAGGAGAGCCCTCACCTTCTCTTCCTGTGCCCGGGCCATGAAAGGGGACATCACCTCCCCCCAGAGGGGCGCACATACCATGGATGCCGGACATATGGGTCCGGTGACCGGATGCTACGGAACATGCTTGGAAATCCTCACGGCCAGTCATGATATACTTTCTGCGAACGTGAGACGATAAAAACAGGGGGACATAGTGCCACAGTTCAAAAGCAAAGACTGGCTGAACGATTTTCTGGCCCGGCGTGGGCTTTCCAGACCGGATGGACGCCATCTTTTTTCCTACCATGCCACCCCGGAGGAGTTCCTGTCGCTGGAAGAAGGATTGCGCCAAAATGTAGGCACAGTCTCCAGGCTGGGGATCGGGAATCCTTTTATCCTGTGGAAGAATTCCCCTGATTTCAACGCCGTTTTCGTGCTGTACGCCTCTCTTTGCTGGCAGCAGCGCTATACCGGGGGGACATGGTCCTACGATGTCATCTTGGAAGGTCTCGACATCACGCTGGATATCTCCACCCAGGAGCTGAAGGACCTTATCAGTAGTGGCCTGCAATTCTGGGGGCTTGTCGAAAATGACAAAGGATACAGATATCTTGGTGCCATCGCACGCGAAGCCGGCCTGCCACAAAAGCTGCTGTCCGAGAACCGCGGCGCCGTAGGCCGCATCCTCCATACCGTCCTGCGGGGGGCCCTGCAATCCAACCAGTCCGGCGACATCATCACGGCCTGGGTGGAAACTTCTACGAATCTTTTGCCCCAATCTTATCGAAATGCAGATATCACGGCACTCCTGGCCCACTCCATCAATGCCATCCTCGACATCAGGAAGTCCATCCAGGCAAACACGCTCGAAGACGCCATGACAGAGCTGGACGCGAAGGTCCCGGACTGGAGGGCCCGCTTTCCCCTGCCGCTCTATGATGAGGCAGCTCGCGACCTGTTGAATCGTCTGCTGGAAGACGCCACCACCTCAACGGAAGCGAGACAAAGCGGCAGTCCTGTTTCTGCCCGTCGCTGCCTTGCCAGACAGACTGGACAGGACTGGGAACTCCAGGCCCGTCTGGATATGCCTTCCAGGATAGATACCAGGCTCGAAGAACACAAATACCGGCTCCTCTCCATGCGCATCAGCTCCGGCCAAGCGGTCTTCGAAGCTGTGCTGAAAAAGCATGCCCAAAATGACTTCTACTTTTTTCAGCAAAAGAAGAGTGTCCTGTTCTCCGGTCCGGATGCTGCGCAGGAGATCCGCATCCGATATACGGCGCCTTCGGGATTCTGCCAGTCCCATGTCTGTCCCGGCGGCACGGAGCTCGACACGGACCTGCCCTGGATATTCGAAGGAGAACAGTATGACTACCGCTTCCGGCAGCAGGGTGGCGGCAGCGTACGCGGCAAGGTGGCCTACGTTGCCCTTGCGCCCGGATGGCATGCGGAACATGCGGAGAACATGGGCCCCCTGACAGGTACCGACAGGCATGTCTATCGTATGGTGGAGTCCGGCCATCTGAAAAATGCCGATCTCACCTTCCGGGTACGGACCGCCGTCCTGAGCGGGGAAGAATACGACTGGAGCCGGAACAACCGCTTCTGGGACGTGGAGGTGATCCAGCCCGCCCTGGCCTTCCGCGGTATCCCCAAGGCCATCTTTTCCACGGGCAACAGCCAGGGGTATCCGCATGGCGATCTGTTGAAGAAAACTCCGGGGATGGAGACCTTTTCCACGCTCTCCGCAACGAACATACCCGCCGGTGTCATGCAGGTCTGGTTCAGGACGACCGGCGGGGCCAGCCTGCGCAATCGCATGCTCCTGCTCCCTTCGGATGCCTCTGTGTCCCTGGGGACAGATGCGGCAGGAAGAGGCCTTGTACGTCTTGAGCGGTGGTGCGCCGCAAGTGTCACCTTTGCCTGCTCACAGGAAGGTCTGGAACTGGATTGCCGCTGCCAGGGCGACAGTCTCGAGATAGCCCTGAAAGCCCTGCCCGGGCACATTCCTCCGGCAACGGTGGATCTGTGGGTACACTGGAAGGAGAATCCCCAGCCCGCGCAAATCCGCGTCCCCTTCCCCCAGAAAGGGGCCCGCCTTTTCAATGCCGATGGGCAGGAGATCCTGCCACGAAGGCAGATCTGCGCGTTCCGTCTGCATGGGCTCTGCCTGTACTGCTTCAGTACGGGCGTGCGCCGTGCCGCGCTGCGGCTTTCCCTGAATAACGGGAAAAGTCTGCACTATCCTTTGGCAACGCAGAGCAATGGCACCATCATCCGCCTCATGGACTGGCAGGGCGCTCTTTTGGAGATGCTGGCTATGGGAAGCGGGCTGGATGCCTATGTATCACTGGATATCCTGTTTGACGGGCGCAAGGTCGCAGGCTGGAGCGTGGCACGCTACGAAGCCAGCCTTGTCCCGGAGGAGACAAAGGCTATCCTGTCCCTTCCCGCGCACGGGACTCGCCCGCCGCAGGGCTATGCCATCAAGGCACTGTTGCTCGACCAGCCAGAACGGGGCCTGATGCCGCTTGCGGAAACGCTGCTCGATGACGGCAGCCCTTCGGGAGCATGGGAAGTCACGGCATGCCTAGACAGCCCCGGCCCCTGGCTCATCTTCGATGATACGGAGGGGACCTCTCTGCGTCCGCTCCTGTGGTCTGTGACCGATGACGGACATGATGATCTTTCCCGTGACCGCCTCCAGAGGGCGATCGCCGAAAAGGACCGGGGAGCCCGTCAGAGGGCTTTCCGGGACTGTGTCAGCATCATGGAGCAGAGCCTGGAAGCTCCGGAATGGTCGACACTTGTCTGCCTGCTGGGCCATGTGAAGAACCTGCCGCTCTCCACTCTGGAGATCTGGCAGGCCCTCCTGCACTCGCCGCGAATCATGGCCATGATCGCCCTGCATCCGGGGATATCGTTCCAGTCCCTTACTTCCAGGGTCAGTACGGAACTTCCTTTCCTGTGGACCTTCGTTTCCCGAGAGGACTGGGCTGCTGCCAGTGCATACGTCAGGCAGTACTTTGAAACGCTCATTCCCGGCGAAATGGCCCCTAAAGTCTGGCAGGATCTCATGCAGCAGAAGATGGAAAGGCTCAGCTCCTGCTGCCCTGCTGTCAATGCCCTGCTGCATCTCGCTCTTAGCCTGCCCTGTGAAGAAAAGGATCTGAATGCCATCAAGATCGTCTTCACAGCTCCGCACGTCACCAGCCTTCTGTTCAAAGATGACAATTCCGAGATGCAGAAATTGCTGCGACGTCATGCTGACGATGAATGGCCCATAGACTTCATCTTCACGGTCGAACAGGAACGGTACCGCAACGACATCACGCCCTTCCTTTTCTTCGCCCAGCGGCACCAAAACGGCGTGCTCGGTCTACCCATCCTGCTGGCGATCCAGGCTTTCGTCTCCAGGGAAGTCTCCATCCCCCTTCCTCCGGAGCAGGACGTCATCTTCAATATCCGCAAACACCTCCATTTTGATGCCGAATGGTTCGAACAGGCCTTCACGCTTACGACCTACCGCTGTGCGGCTGAAAACTTCACCATAAAGGAATGATCATGCCTCTGTCGTACTTCTCCAGGCTTTTTCCCCGCCTTCAGGATCGCATACGGGAAGCTGTCCCCTCTACGCTGCCCCTGAACAACGACTCCCTGCGCCATTGCCTGGACGCCATGCTTGCCTGCGCTCCGGGAGAAAAAGTCAGCCTCACAGGCGATCCTTCCTTCGAGGCCACCTTCGGCTGGCGACAGGCGGATGTCACTCTTGCGGAACTGACAGGCCAGTTGCTGGATAAACGTCTTGTCCAATGTCTGAAGGATCCTCCGGAAGAGCTGCGGCAGGATTATGCCTTTCCTCCTGAACGCAGCCCCTACACGCATCAGCTTGAGGCCTGGAAGACCTTGTGCCGGGAAGAGCCGGCCTCCGCCGTCATCAGCAGCGGTACGGGATCAGGCAAAACGGAATGCTTCATGATCCCCATCCTCCACAGGCTGGCCCGGCAAAGCGCGAAAGAGGGAGGGCCGCTCGAGGGCGTGCGGGCACTTTTCCTCTATCCGCTCAATGCCCTCATCAGCAGCCAGCGCGACCGTCTCGATGCCTGGACGCGAGGCTTCAAGGGCGACGTCCGCTTCTGCCTGTACAACGGCAATACGCCCAACAGCCTGCCCGCGCATGAAAAGAAGCATGCCAATGAGGTCCTGTCTCGCGAAGAACTGCGGGCCTGTCCCCCTCCCATCCTTTTCACCAACGCATCCATGCTGGAATACATGCTGGTGCGTACGGAAGATGCCCCTATCCTGCAAAGATCCCAGGGCAAACTGGAATGGATCGTGCTCGATGAAGCACACTGCTATATAGGCTCCCAAGCCGCGGAGCTTTCGCTCCTCCTGCGGCGTGTACAGATGGCCTTCGGGGTGACGCCTGACAGCGTACGCTTCGTGGCGACGTCCGCGACCATCGGCGATCCCGAAGGGCCTGCCGGGCAGGATCTGAAACGCTTCCTTGCGGATGTGGCGGGGGTCCCTGTCACCCAGGTCTCCCTCATTGCCGGGGAGAGGATGATCCCCGAACTCCCCCCGCTGGAAGAGCAGGCCATCACGCTGGAAACTCTGGAAGACATGTCTCCCGAAACTTCCCGGGACGCTCCCCGTCATGCCGCTCTCTGTCGCTCGAAAACGGCAAAAGGCATACGTTCTCTGTTTACCCGGGACAAAACTGTGGCCCGGCTCTCTGAGATCTGCGCCCTGCTGCAGGAACACGGCCTTTCCGGCGATGTTGCTACTGCCCTGCGCTGGCTGGATATGCTGTCGTGGACACTGGGAGATGATGGTACCCCCTTCCTGCCGCTGCGTGCCCATATCTTCGGCAAGGGCCTTCCCGGCCTCTGGGCGTGCGTGGATCCCAAATGTCCGCACAGGCAAAAGGAGTTGCAGGATGACTGGCCCTATGGCGCCGTCTGGACAGGCTCGCGCCTGCATTGCTCTTGCGGGAGCCCGGTCTATGAGATCGTTACCTGCAGGGGATGCCGCACACCGTTCCTCGTGGCCCAAAAACAGGATCTCACCGACAAAGACGGGTTGCCCGCAGAATTCCTCAGGCACAAAGAACATCATCCCGAATTTGAGGAAGATGACGCCCTGATTGACGAGGAAGAGACAGTCAGACGTCTGTCCGATGCCTATGCCGTCCTGCTGACCTCGCCCGAAGCCTCATCGAAGACGCTTTTCCTCGATAAAACATCCTGCCGCCTCATGGAGAAGGATAACGGCGATGCCATCCGTGTCTGCCTGAAGGAGCCGGAGCATGAGGAAGGCTGCCTTGTCTGTCCGCGTTGTCAGGAGACATCACAGGGCAAACAGGATTTTTATTATTACAACTTCATCGGTACGCCGTATTTGCAGAACACCATCGCTCCAGTACTTCTGGACTTCGCTCCTGATGGTACGGCCCCCGTGCAACATCCCTGCCGTGGACGGAAAATACTCACGTTCAATGACAGCAGACAGGGGACAGCCCGTTCGGCCATGCGGATGCAGCTTTTTTCCGAGCTTACCCGCATACGCGGCCTTCTTTACCACATCGGGCTGCGGGACTGTGGGCGTACCGATGACGGAAAACGCGCCACGGTGGAGCAGGAACTCGCGGCCCTAGAGGCTCTCCCCGAAAGTTCCCGCCGCATGATCCAGAGCGTGATCGACGGCAAAAGAGAAGAACTCAAAAAGCTCGGCGAAACTGCTCCCATTCCCTTTCAGGACTTGGCCAGGGGACTTCAGGACGAACGTTCCAGCTTCGAGGCTCTGTACCGGCTCTATCAGGAAAAATCCCCCATGCTGCTGTCCACAGCTTCCGGCATGGAAGATTTTGCCAGGATGCTTATTTTCCGTGAATTCGATCGACGACCGACTAAAGCGACCAATCTTGAGACACTGGGGCTCATGGCCGTGTGCTACCCGGCGCTGGATCAGGTCTCCAGCCTTCCCGGGGAATTCCAGCGGGCAAATCTGAAGCTGGCGGACTGGCAGGACTTTTTGAAGATCTGCCTCGATATCATGTTCCGGGCCAACAGAGCCACGGATTTTCCCAGGAACTGGCGAAAATTATTGGGCATCTCCTACAAGCAGAGCTACATCCTGCCCCCCGGCACAGAAGAACACAAACGCTTTCAGATAACCTGGCCCCAGTGCCGCCGCAACAGACAGCACAAACTGGTGCGTCTGCTCGAGCGCGCCCTCCACCTCGATGCCGGTCAATGGGACCAGGCGGACGAGATCGACAGCATCCTCCGGCAGGCATGGAACCAGCTGACGAGCCTTCCTTCGCTTTGTCCGCGTCACGAAGATGGTGGTATCCTCTTGCGCACCTCGGCCATGGGCTTCGCACCGCTGAAAAAAGCCTGGCTCTGTCCCTATACGCGACGTTTTCTCGACACGACCTTTGCGGGGCTGTCCCCCTACCTTCCCCGCAAAAGCGAGAAAAGCCTCCTTTGCCGGGGATATGCCATACCGCTCTACCCGCATCCTTTCGGCCCTGCTTCTGAAAGCGATGAACTGGAAGCACGGTCCTGGCTTGCGGAAAACCCGGATGTCCAGGTGCTCCGTCAGGCTGGTCTCTGGTTTGCCGATCATGACAGCGTGATCGAGCTGACGCCGTACTTCCGGGCACAGGAACATTCCGCCCAGCTCTCTTCCTCTGAACTGGCACTATGCACGCAGAAGTTCCGGGCCGGGGACATCAATGTGCTTTCCTGCTCCACCACCATGGAAATGGGTATCGACATAGGGGGCATCTCCATCGTGGGCATGAGCAACGTGCCTCCCCACCCTGCCAACTATCTCCAGCGTTCCGGACGCTCTGGACGCCGTGGGGAAACACGCGCACTCACCTTTACCATGTGCAAGGACAACCCCCACGAAATGGCGGCATACGCCAACAGCCGCTGGGCTTTCGACACGCCCCTTCCTGTCCCCAGGGTCTCGCTGAACAGTCCCGTCATCCTGCAAAGGCATGTCAACGCCCTGTTGCTGACTGCTTTCCTCAAAGAGCGGCATCAGAAGGACGACAAAGATCTGGCCAAACTTTCCTGTGAAGCCTTTTTCACCGGCAAAAAACCGGCTGCCCGGCTTTTCTCCCTTCGTTTCAAGACACTGGCAAAGGATTCCCCTCTGCGGGAAAGCATAGGCATCTTGTGCCGCAACAGCATATTCCAGAATGAATCTCCAGAGGTCATGGCGGAACAGGCCGCTGACGCCATGGACAGGGCCTATGAACGCTGGAGAGGTGATTACGATGCCCTGTGCCAGGCGGAAAAAAACATGCTGGGCAGCCCGGATCTGGAGAACACCGCGGCGAAAAAGGCCGTTGTCCTCCGCAAGGAGCGCATGGCCAGGGAATACCTGCTCAAGGAGCTCATCTCGCAGGAATTCCTGCCCGCCCACGGCTTCCCCCTCCACGTGGCCACATTCGACACCATGCATCTTGCGCTATTTCGGGCTCAACAGCGCAAAAAACTGGAAAACAGGGAAAATGCGGACAACATGTTCCTGCGCAGGGAACTGCCCAGCCGCTCTCTGGCCACGGCCCTCTCCGAATACGCTCCCGGCAACAGCGTCGCCATCAACGGTCTTGTGTACGAATCAAAAGGGATCACGTTGAACTGGCATATCCCCGCCTCCGCGGAAGCCGCTGCGGAGCTGCAGAACATACGAAGCCGCTGGCGCTGCCGGAAATGCGGCAACTTCGGCACGGCGGCCAGCCGTTCCCTGGCCATGTGCACGCACTGTGGAGCGCCTTTGACCAAGGAAAACTGGCATGAATACCTTGAACCTGCCGGCTTTGCCGTCGATTTTTTCGAGGAGCCTTCCACCAATGCCAGCCTGGGCGTGATGGGCCTGAGCCATGCCGAAGCCGACGTGTGTGCCGGCGGCTCATGGATATCCCTGGGCCTTCCCGAAGCGGCCCGTTTCCGCTGTACGACATCCGGCACTGTCTTCCACAGCTCACGCGGTCTGTCCGGCAAGGGATACGCCGTGTGTCTGGCCTGCGGTAAAGTGGAATCCATCTCTGAAAAAGGTGAGATCCCCTCTGCCATGCTACATCACAAGAAACTCCGTGGTGGAAAAAATGAAAACGACCCGGCCAACAACATCTGCCCTGCCTGCCGGGAAGGGATGCAATGGAAGATAAAAGCGCCGCTCTGGCTTGCCTGTGAGAGCAAAACTGACGTGCTTGAGTTGCAGATACGCAAAGAGGATCAGTCCTGGCTCAACAACAAGGAACAGGCTTTCCCCATAGCTGTCGCACTGCGTGATGCCCTGGCCGCACGACTCGGCATCCAGACGGAAGAGCTGGAATGTGCCGTCGCATCCCGCAGGATGGAGAATGGTAACCTCTGCACTTCCCTGTTCATCTTTGATAAAAATGCCGCAGGCTATGCATCTTCCGCCGGAGAGCACATGACCGGTCTTTTGCGCGATGCACGCGAACGTCTGCTCTGCCAGGAACACGATTGTGAGACCGCCTGCCCTCACTGCATCCTTAACTTTGACCTGCGCTATCAAAGCAAAGAACTCGACAGGCACAAGGGGCTGGAGATCCTGACGGAAAAATACCTGAGTATGCTCGAACTCCCGGCGGAAGCTTGCATTTTCGGCCCTTCGACCCAGATGGAAACGATGAGGCTTGAAGAGGCTGTCCTTTCCACGCTCCTCCAGCATCCGGCATGCGAAGTGTACCTGCACCTGGGAGAGCATGCGTTCTGGCAGCCCGGAGACAGGGGTATGCTCCATCTCCTGGATATGCTGAGGCTGCGGGGGGTGCAGGTCACGCTGCTTCTGGAACAGGAACTTTTCGACAGTTTCTCGTCAGAAGAACGCATGCTCCTTGCTCCCCTGATCCATGCCAACGTAGGATGCGCTACTCTCTCAGGAGGTTTTCGTGATCCGAAGGCCAGACTTGCCGTAAGCATCAAAGAGCATGAGACCTTGCATCGGTGGGCCATATACAGCGATAGCTCCTCCTCTTTGCTGCTCAAAGGATACACGAACGATACTCTTGGCATAGACCGAGCTCTTTCCCCCAAGGATCTGCTTCCTGTTTCAGGCAATAGCGCTATCGTGAAGATCGGGAGCAACGAAAAGACGTCTGTTGCGGACTTCGGTCCGTGGTTATGGACAAAATTGCGCAAGTCTCTTGCCGAAAATCTTGGCAAAGACTTTATCGCCTGCCGGCAGCCTGTCAAACGTATCCTGTTCTCAGACAGATACTGCAATTCACCACTCACAGCGGTCCTGCTCCACAAGATGCTCAGCAACCTTCAGGAAAGTTATGGCGATGCCTGGACATTCCCTTCATGTCATATATTCCTTACGGAATATATCACGGGTGAAGGAGCATCCATCTGGGATAATTGGAGAAGCGGAAGTGAAAGGAATGCCGCGATCAAGGAAATGCTCTCTGGTTTTGGCAATATCTCCGTTCTTTCCATGAAAAAAACGGAAATGCCCCATGCCAGATCTCTCAAACTGGATTTTCAGGATGGCAGCATGCTGCAGATATGGCTTGACCAGGGACTGGGCTTTCTTCGTGTACTCCATGGAGATACGCAGTTTCCCTTCTATGGGTCTTGCTCAGAACAGGTACGCGCTTTGAAAAGCATGGATAATACGCTGAACGTCGTCACCGGAGGGACCATCATCAGCATGCAGCTGCACAATAATTGAGATCCTTTTCCTGATGTATGACAACGGCCTGCCGTGAAATACCGACAGGCTGTTGTCCTTTCCCCTAAAAAAAGCTCCCGGTGGTCTCAACGATCACACACGTGAGAAAGCTGATAGACACCAGAGGATGGGGAAGTACGTCTCATGACTGCCTGCTGCCCTGGACATCTCCAGCGCCCCGCTTGCCGGGGCCCGAAGCGGGGCGGCGCCACAGTGCATGATTCCGGGCTCAGCCCCGTTTGCCCCAGCGGCCCCGGGCAAGGCAGTGCAAAGGTTGATGGAGATTTGCCGGTACAAGGACGGGCAAGCCGCTCACAGCAATCAGGTGCATTGCTCCACAGGGCCGGGAGTCCATGTGAGTGGAGGATCTTCCGCCTTCCTCTTCCGGGACAGGACAACGCCCCGGCAAGAGGCATGGCACGATAACCGACAACGAAAAAAGGCGGGATAAATCCCGCCTTGATTTTCGCCATTCTGCTACCGATACGCGCGCACATCGCTGCCAATAGCGCCGCTTCCCCCTCCTCGCTGTCGCGCCGATGTGCCGTGAAAAAAATTTTTCAGAGATTATTTTGAGGGATGTTGAAAATATTTTTCCGCATCGGGAAAAACCCGCACAGGGCTCCCCGTGGAACCCCGGTGGAACCCCAAACAAAAAAGCCCTCACGGAGATCTCCGTAAGGGCTTGGCTTCCTTGGAGCTGGTGAAGGGACTTGAACCCATAACCTGCAGATTACAAATCAGCTGCTCTACCGATTGAGCCACACCAGCATCTCTCCTCTTTTAGATGAATCCTGACCGCTTGGCAAGGGCTTTCGCACAGGGGGCTTTTCACCGGCCGGCTCTCCTGCCTCAGCATATGAAGGACAGCAGACGGCTCTCAAGCGGCTAGCGCTCTGCCGCTGTCAGCACGGGGACGAGCCCTTCCCGGCCGCAAATAGCCAGCGTCAGATGCTCCCGGGCGCGCGTCATCCCCACATAGGCCAGACGCCGCTGGCGGGGCTTCTCCGGCTGGAGGCGATCCATGCCCAGCAGGAAGACATGGGAAAAATCCAGACCTTTGGCGCTGTGGATGGTGGAGATGCAGACGCTGTCCGTGGTGATGTCGAAATAGCGCTTGCTGGTCGTATCCCGGGCCACCCAGCGGGCCATGACGCCCCGGGCCTCCACCGCTTCCAGCAGGCTTTCCGGCAGGCTGGACGCCAGCCCTTCCATGCGGGAATGGGCGTAGAGGATCGCTATCTCGCTCATGGGCACGCCCTCCCGTACCAGAGTGGCCACGGCATCCGCCACGTCGCGCACCAGCGCAGGCGCATCGGCGCTTTGCAGCCAGCAGGGCGCTTCCCCTTCCGCACCTGCCAGCTCCGGCACGGGCTCACCTTCCGGCAGCAGACGCAAGGCCATCCGGGCGATGGCCCGTGTGTTGCGGTACTGGCGTTGCAGACGGCGCAGCCGCAGACCGGCGATGCCCATTTTTTCCCAGCCGCTGTCCTCCGGCTGGTACAGGCATTGCTGTTCATCCTGGGCCACGGTCAGCACCCCATGCGGCGGCAGCAGGGCCAGCAGGACGTGCGCCATCTCCGGGGAAAAATCCTGCCCCTCATCGACCAGGATGGCATCCCAGTGCCCTTTGAGCGGATGTTCCCCTTGCAGGCGCTCCTGTGCCTCCTGCACGATGATGTTGTAATACTCGCTCTCCTCGGCATGGGTCAGCGGTTCGCCCAGGATACGTTCACAAACACTGTAAAACGGCACCACCTCTACCCCGTCCGGGCCAAGGCTGGCGCCCTTGCGGGCCAGCAAGCGGCGGATGTAGCCCACCAGCGACAGATTGAAGCAGGTCACCAGCACACGGCGGATCTTTTTGTCCACCCGCGGCAGGTTCCAGGCCTGATGCGCCAGAATGAGCGTCTTGCCGCTGCCGGACGGCCCGATGATGAGCTGTTTCCCGGCGCCCATGCCGCGTGCCAGATTTTCCTGGTCGCGGTCCAGCGCACGGATGGTCTCGTCCTGGGCCGAGGCATGCGTCCCGCCGCGTACGGGCAGTTCCAGCCGCACCACGGGGAAGATCCGGGCGCGCAGCCAGTCGATCTGGGAACCCGAGAGCTGGAAGGGGAACAGGGGCGGGAAATGCTCCGCGAGCCAGCACGCGAAACTGCGGCCCGAGGCATCCCGCCGCAGCGGGGACTTCTCGTGCAGTTCATCCCAGAAGATGATCCGGCCCTCCTCCATGACCTCGCCCAGACCGGCCGCCCGGAATTCCTCACGGCTGATGTGCGGCAACACGGCCCCGCCGGTGACGGGACAGGGCAGCAAAGGCTTGCCGTCCGCCATGCGGGGCGCGTGCTTGTTCAACAGGGTGAGCAGGCTGCCCACATATTCCCGCGCCTGGGCCAAAGGCTGCTTGCGCCGCTCCTCCCGGCCGTTGACCGACAGGAGCACGCTTTTGCCGTCCACTTCCAGCAGCTGGTCGATGAGCCAGTCCTTGACCTCCAGCACCACCAGGCCGCAATCGGGCGACAGCAGGATGAAGTCCGGCTCGCGCTCTTCGATGTCCGGCGCGTACCAGCACAGGAATTTGCCGTCCGGCCGGGCCGTGCGTTGCAGAAAACTGTACGTTGCTTCTTCGCCGGTCGTCAGGAACGACGTCACATCAGCAGGAAACATGGTCGCCATGGCAGGGGCCCTCCCCCTACATGATATACATGACGAACCTTTTCCCGCAATCCTTGCAAGCGAGGATGATCCTGCCCTGCGCAGGACAGGTCCCGGATACGGGCAACAGACGGCGCAGCCATTCCGGCAAAAAAGACAGGCTTGTCCGGCTCAGCGTCGTGTGGCGGGAACCGCAATGCGGACAGGGAAACACAGGCCTGTTCCTATCCATGAGGACCTCCTTGTTGTGCCTGTTATCCCGCTTGTCCGCTCCATAAAATGGAAAAGAAAGATGCATTCCATCGGGCAGCTCTGACGGCTGCCCTTCTTCCGTTGACATTAGTTCGCCCACGAACTAAAAACGCCCGAATTCCTGCACGGAGGCCCCATGCCTGCCACTTCACCTGATGACATCATCGACCTGCTCTCCCGTATCCGGGAACGGGCCAACCAGCATATCTGCGACGAACTTGCCCGCCGCGGCATCACCGATCTGCTGCCCGCCCACGGGGCCGTGCTCCATGCCCTGTTCGAGGAATCCCCCCAGCCCATGAGCACGCTGGCCCGGCGCATAGGCCGCAAAAAAAACACGGTCACGGGCCTGGTGGATACCCTGCAGGAGCGCGGCTACTGCCGGCGCCGTCCCTCGCCGCAGGACGCACGGGTGCAGCTCGTGTCCCTGAGCGACAGGGGCGAGGCCCTGCGCCATGTCCAGACGGACATCTCCACGGCACTGCACCGCAGGCTCTGGCAGGATATCCCGCCCGCGGATCAGGCCGTCTGCATGGCTGTGCTGGACAGCCTCCTGCGCAATCTGGCCCGCTGATCCTCTGTCCCCAACGCCCCGCCACTTTCAGCCATTCGCGGAATCCCCATGCTCAAGACCGCTTCCCTTATCGGGCTCGTCCTCTATTTCGCCATCCTGTTGCTGGTCGTCCTCAAGGAAAAAAAGAACAGCGACGTGGAAGACTATTTCTTTGCCGGGCGCAGCCTGCCGTTCTGGGCCCTGTCCATCACCTTCATCGCCTCATGGTGGGGCGGGGGCTCGGCCCTGTCCACGGCGGATCTGGCCTTTGCCGACGGCATGGGGGCCTTCTGGTACTACGGCGTGCCCGTGCTGGTGGCCACCCTGCTCATGGGCCTGGGGGCACGGGCCATCCGCAGCGTGGGCTATCTGACCCAGGGGGCCATGATGGAGGCCCGCTATTCCCGTCCCGTGGCGCGGCTGCTGGCGCTGATGATCCTGTTTTTCATGCTGTTCTCCGCTGCCTCGCAGATGGTGGCCGTGGGGGATTTTTTCGGGACCTTCCTCGGCATGGGCTATGAGGGCGGCGTGCTGGCCGGGACGCTCATCGTGCTGGTCTATTCCATGTTCGGGGGCTTTCGCGGCGTGGTGCTCACGGACATCATCCAGTTCGTGCTGCTGCTCCTGTCCGCCCTGGCCGTCTTCGTGGTGGCCATGCAGGAATGCGGCGGCCTGGGCCCCATCGCGGAGGCGGCGGCCCGCAGCGGCAGGCCGGAATTCATGAGCCTGACCGCAGGCGCCCTCAAATACCTGATGTACGTCATCACCTTCGGCTGCTCGTGGATGATCCAGGCCAATGTCTGGCAACGCATCTCGGCCACACGCGACACGCGGGACGCCCGGCGCATGACGGTCATGAGCTTCTTCGTCTACATCCCGCTGTACCTGATCGTGGTCCTTACCGGCATGGCGGGCATCGTCCTGTTCGATACCCTGCCCAAGGGCGGCGTGGTCACCGCCCTGGTGGAAAGCTCCATGTCGCCCCTGCTGGCGGCGGTGGTCTTCGTGGGCATCTCGGCGGCCATCATGTCCACCATGGACTCCCTCATCAACACCGGCGCCATGACCCTGGTCATGGACCTGCTCCCCGGCAGCTACGACGAAAAGACCCGCTTGCGCCTGTCCCGGCTGGCCACGCTGGTCATCGTGGCCGTGGGCATCCTCATCTCCCTGCGCATCCGTTCCATCTTCGAGATCACCTGGATAGCCTCGGACATCATCACCACCGGCGTGTTCGTACCGCTTGTCCTGGCCTTTTTCTGGCGGCGCGGCACCAGCAGGGGCGCCCTGTGCTCCATGCTCTGCGGCCTGGCCTACTGCCTGTACAATCTGGCCATCTTCCTGGGGATGCCCTTGCCCGCCTTCTGGGAGCAGCAGTCGGCCCTGCAGGTGATCCTGGGCGTCTGCCTCTCCCTGCTGGTCTTTACCGTGACCAGCCTGCTGGATGAGCCGGAATACCACAAGGCCGACGCCTTTCTGGCCCGGACCCGGCAACAGGCCTGCTGACGGCATGCCGCCCCGTGCCGTGACGCGCCTGCCGGGGACGCAGTCCGCAGCGGGAGCCACCGCGACATGTCCGGCAACCCGCCGGCAGCGGCACATGGAAGCAGACCGGAAGGATGCCCTGCAAAGCCGCATCCTGTGGCGGACGATGCCCTGCCGAAAAAAACGCCGACATAGGGCGTACGGCCATGCCACGCCCTGACGCTTTGCTCATGCCTGACGCAGCAGACTGGCTCCGTCAGACTTGCGGAGCCCCCTTGGCAAGACCCCGCTTTGCTGGCACAATCTCCGACAGACCGTTTTTCGTCTGCTATTCAGGATACTTTTACCTGACCCGCTCCCGGGCAGGAGGGCATTATGAAGACAGAATCGTCCGCCCCTTCCGAAGACAGCCTCCGCAACAAGCGCCGTTCCTTCCTGGCCGGTCTGGTCGCCACGGGCCTGCTCTATGCCACGCCGGTCCTGCTCTGCGTCAATGAAGCCGAGGCCCACTCCCGGCCCTCGCACCGGCGGCGCAGACGTTCTTCCCACGGCAGCCATTATTCCCGGCGCAGCCGCTACTCCAGACGCAGCCGCCGCAGCCGTCCCTCGCGTCGCCATTCCCGCCCCTCCCGCAACTATGATTACCGTGACCGTTATGACGACCGTTACGACGGCCGCTATAATGAAGGCTGGCATCGTGAGGCCGGGGATCGCCTGCGTGACACGTTCAATGACGCCCTGGGGGGCTTCCGGCCGGATCGCTACTAGGCATGGCGCACCAGGACGTCTTTTTTGCCGGTGTGCCGGGAGCCGTGCGACTGCATGACTGCCAAGGCCTGCTGCCCGCACTGGATGCTTTTTTCCGGCTCTGGCCGCACGCCCCGCAACCAGCGGGGCTCCCGTCCATCTCCGGCATACTGCCATCCGGCCTGCACGAAACTGCGCCCCTGCTGGTCATCACTCCACAGGGGCGCGGCTATCGCCTGCGCTCTCCCTGGCTGCCCGCTCCCCGCTACGAGCCCTCCCGGGCCTGTCTGCTGTGCAGCCTGGCCATCGAGCTGGTGGCCGCCTGCTGTCATGCCTGCCCCCACCTGATCTCCCTCCATGCCGCGGCCGTGTGCCTGCATGGGCGCACCCTGATCTTCTGCGGCGACAACCGCGCCGGGAAAAGCACGCTGGTCACCCGTCTCATGGCCGGTGCAGCCCGAGGGCTCGGTGACGACCTGCTGGGCCTCCACCGGGGAAAAATCTTTTCCTTCGGCGTAGCTCCCCGCCTGCGCCTGCCCCCGCCCTCTTCCCCTGCCCTGAAACGCTTCATGAACGAGCGTCCGGGCATACGTGATCGCCATTATGGCTATCTGGCTCCCTCCCCGGACGATCTGGCGCCCTGGGGCGAACGCCACGCCCCGGATGCCGTGATCCTGCTGGAACGCACGCCCGGCAGCCGGGCCGTTCTTCTGCCCGCCTCTGCCGCCACCGGCATGGACAACGTGCTGGCCCGTTTCCTGATCCCCGATGGCGGTGCACGGGAGGTCCTCAGGCTGGGCTCGCAACTGCTGGATGCCCTGCCCTGCCGCATCCTCCGCTATGATGACCTGGATGAAGCCGCAGAACTCCTCGCACGGCAGGCGCCCTTACTGCCCCCGGCTGCGCCCCTGCCCGCGGATTTTCCTCCCGTGCCGGATTCTTCTGCCTCTTGTGCTCGTCCCTCAGCCGGCCGGCCTCCCGCAGCCGAGCCCGTCGGCGACGCGGGGGACAGCAGGACACTGTGGCAGCAGCGCCCGGGCCTGAGTTGCCGGCAGGCAGGACAAAGCATCTTCCTCACGGACAGCCACGGTAACCACATCTTTCGTCTCGATGGCACCGGAGCCGTGGTCTGGCAGCTGCTTTCCGCTCCCCTTTCACGTGACGAGGCTCTTTCCCTGCTGGCCGAGACCTTCCCTGACGTCCCCAAAACACGCATCCGGCACGAGCTGAAACAACTTTTTCAGGCCCTTTTTAAAGCCCGCTTGATCGAAAAAGCCCATAAAAGCCCCTGAAGCAAGGAAAACGGGCTTTTAGGTATATTCATAAACTATTGTTTTTATTTATTTTTTATTTTTTAACGAAAAAAAATCGAAAAAATGCAAAAAAGTGCTTGCCAAAGGGGCCGGTTTTCCGTAAACACATCCTTGCTGCTGACGAATGCCTCACGAAAGCGAAAGCCGAACGGGGCAGCAGGGCACCGGAAGCAAAGCCGGACAAGCCCACGCCAGACTGAAAATCTTGCAAGCCAACATCGCTTGCAACTCAGAGTGGAGGGGTTCCCGAGTGGCCAAAGGGAACAGACTGTAAATCTGTCGTCGTAAGACTTCGGTGGTTCAAATCCACCCCCCTCCACCACTTCTGAATAAGAAGTGTGGCACATGCTAACAACTGCCTTGGCTGTAGGAGACAGGTAGACTGTCGGGAACTACGGTGCAGTACCGGGCCATGCCGAAACCCGGGGGTCAGTTTACTGACCTGCAAAACAACGCGCATCGAGGATGCGGGAATAGCTCAACGGCTAGAGCATCAGCCTTCCAAGCTGAGGGTTGCGGGTTCGAATCCCGTTTCCCGCTCCATTCCTGCATTTTTCCCTTCCAGTCATCCTTTTTCCTGTCAAAGCACGTTCCCTGGGCAACAACACAGGGACTTATGCGGGCAGTGGCAAGAAACCGGGAGCAGGCGTTCGAAACCATGCTCAAGGTTGAAAGTACAGTAACCGCAACAAATTTTATCCTCAGGGAGACGTACAATGGGCAAGGAAAAATACGAACGCAAAAAGCCCCACGTTAACATTGGTACCATCGGCCACATCGACCATGGTAAGACCACTCTGACCGCCGCCATCACCAAGATCGCCGGTCTGAAGGGCGAAGGCAGCTTCGTTTCTTACGACGAGATCGACAAGGCTCCCGAAGAAAAGGAACGCGGCATCACCATCGCCACCGCCCACGTGGAATATGAAACCGACAAGCGTCACTACGCTCACGTGGACTGCCCCGGCCACGCCGACTACATCAAGAACATGATCACCGGCGCCGCCCAGATGGACGGCGGCATCCTGGTGGTGGCCGCCACCGACGGCCCCATGCCCCAGACCCGTGAGCACATCCTGCTCGCCCGTCAGGTGGGTGTGCCCCAGCTGGTCGTGTTCCTGAACAAGTGCGACCTGGTGGACGACGAAGAACTGCTGGAACTGGTGGAACTGGAAGTGCGCGAACTGCTGTCTTCCTACGACTTCCCCGGTGATGACGTGCCCGTCATCCGCGGCTCCGCCCTGAAGGCCCTGGAATGCGAAAGCGCCGACGCCCCTGAAGCCAAGTGCATCATCGACCTGCTGCAGGCCTGCGACGACTTCATCCCCGATCCCGAACGCGACATCGACAAGCCCTTCCTGATGCCCATCGAAGACGTGTTCTCCATCTCCGGCCGCGGTACCGTGGTGACCGGTCGTGTGGAACGCGGCGTCATCAAGGTCGGCGATGTGGTGGAAATCGTGGGTATCAAGCCCACCGCCCAGACCACCTGCACCGGCGTGGAAATGTTCCGCAAGCTGCTGGACCAGGGCGAAGCTGGTGACAACATCGGTGTGCTGCTGCGCGGCACCAAGCGTGACGAAGTGGAACGCGGCCAGGTGCTCGCTGCTCCCAAGTCCATCACGCCCCACAAGAAGTTCAAGGCTGAAGTGTACGTCCTGTCCAAGGAAGAAGGTGGCCGTCACACCCCGTTCTTCTCCGGCTATCGTCCTCAGTTCTACTTCCGTACCACCGACATCACCGGTGTGATCAACCTGCCCGAAGGTGTGGAAATGGTCATGCCTGGCGATAACAGCCAGTTCCTGGTGGAACTGATCGCCCCCATCGCCATGGAAGCCGGTCTGCGCTTCGCCATCCGTGAAGGTGGCCGTACCGTGGGCTCCGGCGTGGTGACCGAAATCATCGAGTAGTACCATGAGAGTGAATATCATCCTTGCCTGCACTGAGTGCAAGCGTCGCAACTACAGCACCCGGAAGAACAAGAAGAACACCACCGGGCGTCTGGAAATGAAAAAATATTGTCCCTGGGACAAGAAGCACACGCTTCACAGAGAAACCAGGTAACAATACTTCCGCAGGGGGGAGCACCCCTCCCCCCTGACGGTACGCAGGGCAGTAGCTCTAACGGCTAGAGCGGCGGTCTCCAAAACCGCAAGTTGGGGGTTCGAATCCCTCCTGCCCTGCCATTTTTTATCTTGTGGGAAGCACCATGGTAAAGAAATCCGCGCAAGCCGACTCCAAGACCGAACAGACCCCCAACCCCATCTCCCGCCTGGCGCAATATATCGAAGATTCTCGCGGCGAACTGCGTAAGGTTACGTGGCCTACGCTCAAGGAAACGCGCAAAGCGACGTTTGCGGTTCTGGGCTTTGTTGCCGTCATGGCGATTGTGCTTGGCCTCGTGGATCTGGGGCTTTCGGCCATCATCAAGAGCATCCTCTCCTGAAGGCACATATGAACACTCCCGTTATCGACGAGAACTCCGAACTGGGGAAGAAGTCTCGCTGGTACATCGTGCACACCTACTCCGGTTTCGAGCAGCGCGTGCAGAAGACCATTAAGGCGATGATGGATTCCGGCGAGGACAATGGCCTCATCCAGGAAGTGGTCGTGCCTACCGAAAAGGTCATCGAACCTTCCAAGAACGGCTCGCAGCCTCGCACCAGTACCCGCAAATTCTACCCCGGCTATGTGATGATCCGCATGATTATGACGGATCTTTCCTGCCATCTGGTGCAGTCCATCCCCAAGGTCACCGGTTTTGTGGGGGGTAAGAACCGCCCCACTCCCATGAGCGAAAGTGACGCCGCGCGCATCCTCTCGCTGATGGAAAGTCGCCAGGAGACCCCCCGGCCCAAGTTCAACTTCGAACGCGGCGACGACGTTCGGGTTATCGAGGGCCCCTTCGAGGGCTTCAATGGCGTCGTGGACGATGTCAACTACGAAAAGGGCAAGCTGCGCGTATCCGTTTCCATCTTCGGAAGACAAACCCCGGTGGAACTGGATTTCGTGCAGGTTTCCAAGGGCTAGCATCGGAGCAGCGCCGCAGGGCGCTGTTCCAGTCATAAGGATAGAACATCATGGCCAAAAAAGAAGTTGCCAAAATCAAACTGCAGATTCCGGCCGGCGCCGCCAACCCCTCCCCGCCGGTGGGTCCCGCCCTGGGTCAGCATGGCCTGAACATCATGGGCTTCTGCAAGGAATTCAATGCCCGCACCCAGGACCAGAAGGGCATGATCATCCCTGTGGTCATCACGGTCTACGCTGACCGCTCCTTCACCTTCATCACCAAGACCCCCCCGGCCGCGGTGCTGATCATGAAGGCCGCCAAGATCGAAAAGGGCTCCGGTGAACCCAACCGTAACAAGGTTGGCAGCCTGACCATGGCCCAGGTGGAAGAAATCGCCAAGCTGAAGCTGCCCGATCTCAACGCCGCCACCCTTGAGTCCGCTGTGAAGTCCATCGCCGGCACCGCCCGCAGCATGGGCATCGAAATCAAGTAGGGACCGGTTTACCGGATGACGGCAGCCTGGCTGCCCCTCGTTGATCAATTGTACTGCCAGACCTGGAGCAGTCCATGTGTGGCAGGAGATAAAACGAAAGGATAAAGACATGCCCAAGCATGGCAAAAATTTTCGCAAAGCTCTCGAAGGCGTGAACCTGCAGGAACGCCTGAGCGTTGAAGACGCTGTGAGCAAATCCCTGGGCGCTTCCTTCGCCAAGTTCGACGAAACCGTCGACGTGGCCATCCGCCTGGGTGTTGACCCCAAGTACTCCGACCAGATGGTGCGCGGCGCTGTGACCCTGCCTCACGGCCTGGGCAAGACCGTTCGCGTGGCCGTTTTCTGTAAGGGTGAAAAGCAGGCCGAAGCCACCGCCGCCGGCGCCGACTTCGTGGGTGCTGAAGACCTGGTGGCCAAGGTCAAGGAAGGCTGGCTGGACTTCGACGCCGCCGTCGCCACCCCTGACGTCATGGCTCTGGTGGGCCAGATCGGCCGTCTGCTCGGCCCCCGCGGCCTGATGCCCAACGCCAAGACCGGTTCCGTTACCTTCGACGTGACCAAGGCCGTCAACGAACTGAAGGCCGGTCGCGTGGACTTCAAGGTCGACAAGGCCGGTGTTCTGCACGCTCCTCTGGGCAAGGTTTCCTTCGGTCCCGAAAAGATCCTGGGCAACCTCAAGGCCCTGCTGGAAACCGTGAATCGTCTGAAGCCCTCCGGCGCCAAGGGCACCTACATGCTCTCCATGGCTGTGTCCACCACCATGGGCCCCGGCTTCAAGATCGATATGTCCCAGGTGAAAAAATTCCTGGAAGGCTAAGCCCATTTTTTAGTTGACATCGTGCGGGGATTGCAGTAATAGCAATCCCCGCATTTGAATTTACTGGCTAAGGCAAGGGAATTCGAGTCGAAGACGGCAGGCAGGCCGCAAGGCCTTTAATCCACCTGTCCAGACTTATCTTTGGCTCGGCATTCCACCCGGCAACCCCGAACGTGAGAGGTATCACGTGACCAGGTCTGAAAAAGCAGCCGTCATTGAAGCGATCAAAGCGAATGCCGATCGTGCTTCTTTTGCGGTGCTGACCGAGTTCAAGGGCATGACGGTGGAAGAGCTGACGAACCTCCGTGTGAACCTGCGCAAGGCTGGCGGCGAATTCTACGTCGTCAAGAACACGTTGGCCCGTATCGCTTTTACCGGTGGCACGCATGACGTTGTCAAGGACAAGTTCCACGACAACAGCGCCATTGCCCTTGGTTTCGATGACCCCGTGGCGGTGGCCAAGGCGTTGAGTGATTTTGCTAAGCAGAGCAAGCTGTTCCAGCTGCGCTGCGGCAGCCTGGAAGGCAAGGAAATGTCTGCCGAACAGGTTGAAGCCCTGGCCAAGCTGCCGTCCAAGGAACAGCTCCTTGGTCAGCTGCTCGGCACCATGAACGCCGTGCCCACCAATTTTGTTTCGCTGTTCGCCAACGTTCTCCGCGGCCTGCTCTATGCGCTTAAGGCCATCGAAGAAAAGAAGGGCGAAGCCGCCTAAGGCTTTCGCAGCAAGAAAAGCAATCAACCAAATTTTAGCCAAAGAGCTAGGAGTTTACCATGTCCGTGACCAAAGAACAGGTTGTTGAGTTCATCTCCAACATGACCGTCCTGGAACTGTCCGAATTCATCAAGGAACTGGAAGAAAAGTTCGGCGTGTCCGCTGCCGCTCCCGCCGCTGCCATGGTGATGGCCGCCCCCGCTGACGGTGGCGCCGCTGCCGCTGCCGAAGAAAAGACCGAATTCGACGTTATCCTGAAGGAAGCCGGCGCCAACAAGATCGGCGTCATCAAGGTCGTGCGCGCTCTGACCAGCCTGGGCCTGAAGGAAGCCAAGGAAAAGGTCGACGGCTGCCCCTCCACCCTGAAGGAAGGCGTGAGCAAGGAAGAAGCCGAAGAAGCCAAGAAGCAGCTGACCGAAGCCGGCGCTGTTGTCGAAGTGAAGTAAGTTCGGTTTTTCCGATCTTTTTGAAGGCGGGGTGCAAACCCCGCCTTTTTTATTGCCTGCCCTCAGAGCGTGTTTGGAAACTCATTTATCAATAATGAAACGTTTCAACAGTATGCTTGCCATGGCTATTTGAGTCATGGACTCAGACACATCAAGGCGTCGCTCGTAATCCCGCACAAGACGCCTCCA